>UOFW01000098.1_pt1 | contig 21130 bp, 23 predicted proteins | sample 1989241 | NCBI WGS metagenome assembly UOFW01 (sample SAMEA4712195, study PRJEB27164) | hydrothermal vent metagenome | biome: marine basaltic hydrothermal vent biome; feature: marine hydrothermal vent; material: mineral | place: Pacific Ocean | collected 2011-06-14/2011-07-23 | depth 1719 m | reverse complement strand
AATGATCAGGGCGAAAGTCTTGTTGTCAAACCAGAAACTGTCGCTGAAACTGTCGCTGCTATTGCCCCGTCTGTAAAAGGCGGCGCTGATGGCTTTCTTGTTCAGCTCGGGGCTTTCAGCAAGAAGGAAACCGCCGAACAGCTATGGAAAAATCTTAAGAATGATAATGCCGCGCTTTTGTCAGGCCTCAGTCCTGATGTCATGATGATTGATTTGGGTAAAAAAGGTGTTCTTTATCGACTTAGAGGGGGGCTGGTCACCTCAAGAGAGCAGGCAGATAATATCTGCGCCGGATTAAAGACAAAGAAACAAGCCTGCATTGTGATGGTAAAATAGATGGCAAGGCCCGTAATATTGGATTGTGATGGTCTTTCCTTAACCGCTGATGAGGCCGCGATTTTTAAAGATTTAGACCCTTTTGGCTTTATATTATTCGCTCGGAATTGCCAGTCACCAAGCCAGCTTAAAAGACTTACTGGTGAAATGAAAAAAGCGGTTGGTCGCGAAGATGTTCCGATCTTCATTGATCAGGAGGGCGGGCGTGTTTGCCGCCTGAACCCGGAATATTGGCGAAAGCCCCCAAGCGGGGAGGCCTTGCTCACTTTATTTAAAAAAGACAGCGAGATGGGCTTGGTCGCCGCTAAAATAAATGCCCGTTTGATGGCTGATGAACTTAGGTCTTTGGGCATATCCGTTAATTGTTACCCCTTATTGGATCTATATTTCTCGGGCGCGGATAAAGTGATTGGCGATAGATCATACGGCGAAAATGGGGATATAGTGGCAAAATTGGGCGAGGCAGCTTGCGAAGGCCTGCTGTCTGGCGGCGTTTTGCCAGTTATAAAGCATATGCCGGGTCATGGCCGCGCAACAGTAGATAGCCACATTGACTTGCCCCTTGTCGAGACTTCGCGGGATATATTATCCAGAACCGACTTTGGCCCCTTTAAGGCCTTAAATCACATGCCGCTTGCCATGACAGCCCATGTGGTTTACTCGGCCATAGATGCTGAAAACCCTGCGACCCTGTCGGAAAAAGTAATCCGGCAAGTGATCCGGGAGGAAATCGGTTTTAAGGGGGTGTTGATTTCAGATGATATCAATATGAAAGCCTTATCAGGCAACCCCTCAGCCAATGCCAAGCAGGCCTTAAGAGCAGGCTGTGACCTTATCCTCCATTGCAACGCGCCGCTGACAGAACGCCGCGCGGTGCTGGAGGCTTTATATGATGTTAATGTGGCAAGTGAGAACTGGATAGCGGATATGTTCAAGTCACGCGATGAAATTTCAGAAGTTGATGCGGATGAATTGGCTATGTGGCTGGAAAAAGTCCTCAAAAATTAATGTAACTTAAGTAAATACTAACTGGATTTCACTGATATGGATTTTTTACAGCTGTTGCCTGTGATCGTACTGCCGTTACTTTTGGCCATAACATTTCATGAGGCCGCCCATGCATGGATGGCCTATAAATTAGGGGATAATACGGCAAAACTACTCGGACGGGTAAGCTTTAACCCTATTGTTCATATTGATGTTTTTGGCACAATAATTTTACCGTTGATGTTATTAATGACGGGTGGTTTTTTATTCGGATATGCAAAACCAGTACCCATAAATTTTAATAACCTCAATAACCCCCGAAGAGATATGGTTCTGGTTGCGCTTGCCGGGCCGGCTGCAAATATAATTTTGGTCATATGTGCCGCACTTTTACTGCATGTGGTTGGTTTTTTGCCTAATTTAGCCGGTGTATGGTTGGTGGAAAATATTAAATATGCTATCTTTATCAATGCGCTCCTTGCGGTGTTTAATATGTTACCAATCCCGCCCCTGGACGGGGGAAGAGTTGCGGTTGGCCTGCTGCCGGATATCATCGCGCGGCCCTTATCACGGGTTGAGCCATATGGTATGTTTATCATAATCGGCTTATTCCTGCTGCCGATTCTTGGGCAGCAAATAGGACTGGATTTAAATATTCTTTGGGCTGTGTTGATGCCCGTCATTGATCTTGTTCAACAATTGGCCGTATGGATCGCGCCAAGTTAATTTTAAGAGAATGAATGAACGATAAAGAGACAAAAGAGCAATTAGAATTTACCCATGCAGCTCAGGGCGCGCCGGATGGTGAGGCGGTTCTGATCCTTGATATTGATGGCTTCGAAGGCCCGCTTGATGTTTTACTTGCCCTCGCCAGAACCCAAAAAGTTGACCTGAAACAGATTTCAATTCTGGAGTTGGTACAACAATTCTTAAAATTCGTCGCCGAAGCCAAAGTGCAAAAGCTTGAAAAGGCGGCGGATTACCTTGTGATGGCGGCTTGGCTGGCTTATTTAAAATCACGCTTGCTCTTACCTGAAGAAAATTCAGCAGAAGAACTCTCCGCCGAAGAAATGGCCGCCCGCCTGACCTATCAGCTCCAAAGATTAAGCGCCATCAGGGACTCTTCTGCACGCCTGATGTCACGAAATCAATTAAGGCGGGATGTTTTCGCACGCGGAATGCCGGAATCTGTGATTGTGACCAAAAATGCCATATTTGAATTGAGCTTATATGACTTGCTCAGGGTTTATGCGGATCATAAAACACGAAACGCCATTGCAGATATTCGTATCCATAAAAGAGAGGTTTATACATTGGATCAAGCATTGGAACGTTTAAAAGGGATGATTGGACTTGCCGTTGACTGGACGGATTTATACCAGTTTCTGCCGGATTCTGACATGGGAGATAATATGAAGCGGTCTGTTAAAGCAAGCCTGTTCACGGCTTCCCTGGAAATGGCGCGTTCAGGAAAGGCCGAAATTGTTCAGACACAAGTGTTTGGCCCGTTATTCATTAGAAAAACGGATCGTAAGGATTAAGCGAAAATAAGGAAAAGTCATGGAAACCATTGAACATACCCGAATAATAGAAGCCTTGTTATTCGCCAGTGATAAACCATTATCCTCGATTGCGCTTGCAGACTGTTTGCCCGAAGGGGTGCAAATTGATGGCTTGTTACGAAATTTGCAGGAACATTATGCAGAACGCGGCGTGAATCTTGTGGAAATTGCCGGAAAATGGATGTTTCAGACGGCGCCTGATCTGGCCTTCCTGCTAAGGAAAGAGGTCGCAGAAGATAAAAGGCTGTCGCGGGCGGCTGTGGAAACACTGGCGATTATATCTTATCATCAGCCGGTAACGCGCGCCGAAATAGAAGAGGTTCGCGGCGTATCCTTAAGCAAGGGCATCCTTGACGTTTTAATGGAAGCCGTGTGGGTTCGGCCCATGGGCCGCCGCAGAACGCCCGGCAGGCCAATGACATATGGCACAACGGAAAATTTTCTGGTTCATTTCGGGCTGAATAGCCTTAAAGACCTGCCCGGCCTTTCGGAACTAAAGGCCGCGGGTTTTCTGGCCAATGTGAATACCTCCCGTCTTAACCTGCTGGGCGATGATAAACCGATAGAAGAACAGCCCGAATTACCGGGTTCTGCCGGGGAATAAAGCATTTCATCGTAATAAATATTTTTTATGTTGCTTTCCTATTCAATTTCGTTGATTTTCATCATGTAAATTTCACGGCTAATGCGCAATTCTCGTATGGTTCCAAGGTGAAAGAAATGCTCTTCAAAAAGGAGAATACTCATGGGCTTAAGTTTTTGGCAAATTGCTATTGTTGTTTTGTTATTGGTTCTACTGTTTGGTCGAGGGAAAATCTCCGACCTTATGGGCGATGTGGCGAAAGGCATCAAAAGTTTCAAAAAGGGCATGTCAGAAGAAGATATAGATTCGGCTGAAATAAAGCAGGATCCAAAAGTCCTTGACCAAAAATCAGAAACTGATGTTAAAGACATAAAGTCTAAAAAAACCAATAGTTAATTTAATTCCCGGGACGTAAAATGTTCGATATCGGCATGATAGAAATGTTTATGATTGTCCTACTGGCCGTCATAGTGGTTGGCCCAAAAGACTTGCCCGCGCTGCTGCGCAATATTGGCCGGTTTATTTCAAAAATAAGATCCATGGGACAGGAATTTCAAACCAGCATCAAGCAAATGGCCGATGAAGTTGAATTAGAGGAAGTCACCCGAAAATTGAATGAGGCCGGAAATATACCATTAGATGTGAATGATACGGCACCAGATATTAAACCGGAACAGGACAAAAAGGATCCTGTATGACTGATCTGCCAGAGGAAAAGGACAAAAAAGGTGAACTCGATAAAGGTGCAGCGCCGTTATTAGAGCATTTGATAGAGCTTAGGCGACGACTTCTTTGGGTAGCCAGCTATATACTTGTGGCTTTTGTTGTGTGTTTTTATTTCAACGAAGAAATTTATGTTTTTTTGGCGCAGCCCTATGTCGATGTATCCCTAAAATATGGCCAGGATGCCAAAATGATCTATACTGGCATGCATGAGGCCTTTTTTGTATATTTGAAGATTTCCTTTTTTGCCGCCTTCTGCCTGACCTTTCCCCTGATTTCTATCCAATTATGGAAATTTGTTGCCCCGGGACTATATGGAAATGAGAAAAAAGCATTTTTGCCTTTCCTGATCGGGACACCGGTATTATTTCTTATGGGCGCGGCATTGGCCTATTATCTGGTTATTCCAAATGCGTGGAATTTTTTCATGTCGTTTCAGCTAGGGCCGCAGGGGGTATCCCCTGATGTGGCCGGCGCCGCAGCGGGCATAAGCAAAGAAAAACTGGCCGGCGTTTTATCCATTGAACTGTTACCAACGGTCAGGGAATATTGGTCACTTGTCATGCTGCTTATTTTGGCCTTTGGCATTAGTTTCCAGCTGCCCATTTTATTGGTTCTTTTGGCGCGGGTCGGGATTGTGACGGCAAATGGTCTTGCGGCTAAACGAAAATATATGATTGTTGCTGCCTTTGCTTTTGCCGCCATAATGACACCGCCCGATCCGATCAGTCAGATTGGGCTGGGCATACCGATACTTATTTTATATGAAATCTCAATTATTTTTATTCGTTTAACCATTAAGGACAAAAAAAATGTTTGACATCAAGGCTATTCGGGAAAGGCCCGAAGCTTTTGATCTGGGCTGGGGCAGGCGTAATATTGCGCCGCAATCTGCGGATTTAATCGCGCTTGATACAAAGTTACGTGACAAAAAAACCCAATTGCAGGACTGTCAATCTCGGCGTAATACGGCGTCTAAGGAAATTGGTCAGGCAAAATCACAAGGTCAGGATGCCGCCAAAATCATCAAGGAAGTTGCAGATATCAAGGCCCGGATGACGGCCTTGGAAGAAGATGTGCGCAATATTTCTGATGAATTAAATCAAAAAATGTGCCGTTTGGATAATATTCCAAGCGACGATGTGCCGAACGGCGGCGGCGAAGAGGATAATGTTGAAGTCTTAAAATGGGGCAGGGTTCCAGAGTTTGACTTTGAGCCTAAACAACATTTTGACTTGGGTGAAGACCTTGAAATGATGGATTTTGAGGGCGCGGCCCGTATGTCCGGTGCACGTTTTGTTTTATTGCACGGGGATTTGGCAAAATTAGAGCGCGCGTTATCTTCTTTCATGCTGGACATCCATACTTCAGAATTTGGTTACCAGGAAACCAGTGTGCCGTTCTTGGTGCGGGATCATGCGCTTTTTGGCACAGGCAACCTACCCAAATTTAAAGATGACCTTTTCGAAGCCACGTCCGGGCATTATATGATCCCGACAGGAGAAGTCCCGCTGACCAATATTGTTCGCGAGGATATATTGGAAGAAGAAACTCTGCCGCGCCGATATACAACGTTAAGCCAGTGTTTCCGGTCAGAGGCAGGTTCCGCAGGCCGTGATACGCGCGGCATGATCCGGCTGCATCAATTTAACAAAGTGGAATTGGTCAGTATTACGACGCCGGAACAAAGCCGGGCCGAACTGGAACGTATGACCGGGGCTGCTGAACAAATACTGCAACGTCTTGGCCTGGCCTATCGTAAACTGATATTATGCACAGGGGATATGGGGTTTGCCGCACAAAAAACTTATGATCTTGAAGTTTGGCTGCCGGGGCAGGCGGCATACCGTGAAATTTCCAGCTGTTCCAATACCGGAGATTTTCAAGCCCGCCGCATGAATACCCGTTGCCGGGCCAGCGGCGACAAGAAAACCCGTTTTGTTCATACGCTTAATGGTTCCGGGCTAGCTGTTGGGCGCACTTTGGTGGCCCTGTTGGAAAATTATCAGCAACAGGATGGCAGTGCCGTTATTCCGGAAGCTCTTCGTCCTTATATGGGGGGAAAGAAGATTATAGAATGCCGTAAAGCATCATGAGTGAGCCCCTTTCGACACGTATATTAATCACCAATGATGATGGCTATGTTTCCCCTGGCCTGAAGCTGTTGGAAGGCATGGCCAGATCAATCAGCGATGATGTCTGGATTGTTGCGCCGGAGGAAGAGCAAAGCGGCAAGGGCCATTCATTGTCTTTGCATGAACCTGTGCGTTACCGTCAGATTGATGAAAAATTTTTCTCGGTAAAGGGAACACCCACGGACTGCGTCATGATGGCAATTCATACGCTTATGCCGAAAAAACCGACTTTGCTACTTTCCGGCGTGAACAGGGGCGTTAATCTGGCAGAGGATATGACCTATTCCGGCACAATTTCTGCGGCGATGGAGGGTACTATTTGCCATATCCCCTCAATTGCTTTCAGTCAGGAAATCAAGCGGGACTATCCTTCTGATTTGTATCAGGTTGCCAGAGACCACGGGCTTTCAGTTTTAAAAAAATTGATTTCTGTGCCTTGGCAAGCCGGTGTATTCATGAATGTTAATTTTCCGCTTTATCCGGATAAGCTCAAAGGGATAAGAACCACTCATCAGGGCTTTAGGGATGATGCCGAACTCTTCATTGAAGAACGGAAAGACCCCAGAGGTGGAAATTATTACTGGATAGGTTTTCGGCGGGAATATGGAGAGCCAGAACCGGAGACTGACCTTGCAGCCATTAAAGATGGTTACATATCAGTCACGCCATTACATCTTAACTTAACACATGAAAATTCCCTTTTAAGTATTAAAGAACAAATGGATAAAAATTTTTAATGATCCTATCCCTATCAGATAAAAAAGCGCTCCTGTTATCCGAATTGCGTGATGAGGGCATAAAGGATGAGGACGTTTTGGCCGCGATTGCCGCCATCCCTCGCGAAGACTTTATTCCGAAGGCGCTGCGTAGTCAGGCCTATGAAAATGCGGCCCTTCCGATCAATAGTGGCCAAACCATTAGCCAGCCCTTTGTCGTCGCCTTTATGACGGCGGTTCTTGGCATTTCAAAAAAACACAAAGTTCTGGAGGTGGGTACCGGATCCGGCTATCAATCCGTGGTTTTGGCAAACTTATGTCGCCGGCTATTCACAATAGAACGCCATTTGCCTTTATTAAACAGGGCGACAGAGATGTTCAAGGAACTGAATATTTTTAATGTCACAACGCTTTTTGGTAATGGGATGAAAGGATGGCCCGAACAGGCACCTTTTGATCGCATTATGGTGACAGCAGCCTCAGAAGAAATTCCAGAGTTGCTATTACAGCAATTAAAGGTCGGAGGCATTATGGTTATACCCATTGGAGCCCAAGGAAAAACCCAGCATATTATACGTATTACCCGCAGGGAAGATGAGTTTATGGAGGAAAACCTGATGCCGGTTAAATTTGTGCCATTACTGCCCGGTATCGTTCATGAATCATGAATAGAGTTGAAATTAAGAAATAGACTTTTTACAATAGGTTCATGAAGATATATAATCTGCTTTTGAAAACCATGGTTATTCTAAGCGTCAGCGGTATGCTGTCCGCCTGCCAGGAGGGCCATTCTTTTAGCACAAGATATCAGCATGCCATTCCGGTTAAGCAATATGCAAAAAATACGCCCCATCCCATTCCGGTGCCGCGTGACAAGCCAATTCGAAAAAAAATCACGACGACAAAAATACAAATCTTTCCTGACAGTACTTCGAATAACAAATCAAGCCTTCATGTTCGAAAAGGCGACACGATCTATGCCTTGTCAAGGCGTCATAAGGTCACGGTCAGGGAAATTATTCTAACAAATAAGCTGAAGCCGCCTTATCTGTTATATCCCGGACAAAAATTAAAAAGCCCCGCAATGGCGGTTCATATTGTCAAAAAAGGCGATACAGTTTACAGCCTCTCTCGAAAATATAACGAGGATATGACCATATTCACCCGGCTTAATAATATTAAAAAACCCTATGCGCTGGCCATAGGTCAAAAATTAAAGGTGCCAGGGAAAATGCAGGGTAATTTCCAAGGTGGTAATAAAAAGAAATTTAATGTAAATCATCCGCCGCCGCCGCAAAGCGGACAGGGGTTTATATGGCCTGTAAAGGGACGAATTCTGTCTTCTTTTGGCCCAAAGGCAAAAGGGTATCATAATGACGGTATAAATATTGAGGCCAATTCAGGCAGCTATGTCAGATCGGCGCAAAACGGTGTTGTGGTTTATACCGGAAATAAAATAAAAGGCTTTGGCAAGTTAATATTAATCCGTCACAGTAAGGGCTGGATAACTGCATACGCTCATAACTCAGCCATTTTGGTGACGAAAGGGCAATCAGTTAAACGGGGGCAATCTATTGCACGGGTAGGACAATCCGGTGGTGTGAACCGCCCACAACTTCATTTTGAAATGCGCAAAGCGACCCGTGCCGTTAATCCCGTAAGATATCTTATAGGGTAATTTTATGGCGGCCAGCCAAATCCTGAATGAATTGCCACGCAACACGGCCAGACCTGGCGCCCCTTGTTTTTGCCCATTCAAGGGCCTGCATTTGATAAATTTCCTTGTCCCCCTCAATGTTATAATAGTCCAGATAGCCATCAATCATGGCTAAATAATCACCCTGCGCACAGCTGTGAAAGCCTAACCACAGCCCGAATCTGTCCGATAAGGAAACTTTTTCTTCGACTGATTCTGCTGGTGCGGTGGCCGTAGAGCGTTCATTTTCAATGATGGGGCGCGGCATGAGGTGCCGACGGTTAGATGTGGCGTAAAAGATAACATTTTCGGGCCGCCCCAGAATGCCGCCCTCAAGCACGGCCTTAAGTGATTTATAACTGCTGTCATCATCGTCAAATGATAGATCATCACAAAAAAGGATCACGCGCCGTTTGGTGTTCCTGATATGATTAAGAAGGCGCGGCAGGCTTGAGATATCTTCCCGATGAATTTCAATCAGGGCCAGCGCCATATTTTTCGGCGTACGAATTATTGCATGCAATGCTTTGACCAGGGCGCTTTTCCCCATACCGCGTGCGCCCCAAAGCAAGGCGTTATTGGCCGGGAAACCATTGGCAAACTGTTGGGTATTTTGACTTAAAATATCCCGCATTTGGTCGATAGCCTGTAATAATTTTATATCCACATGCTTAACGGATGTGACAGGCACTAATTGATCCGGTGCAATATTCCAGATAAAGGCATCCGCAGCGTCAAAGTCTGGCACCAATAATTTCGCCGGGGCCAATCTTTCAAGGGCTTCTGCTATTCGCGTTGATATATCATCTTCTTGTTTCATCTTTTGTTACTTAGCATAATGAAAGCGGCTAATAAACATAATAGAATGTAAAATATAACTTGTATTCAGGATAAAGCTTTCCTATATGCCAATGATGTTGAAAAATAATCTGTGGCATGTATAGTGCCGCCTTTGGGAATATTTAGAGGAAGAAAACTATGTTTATATCGGAAGCATTTGCACAATCAGCTGACGCGGCAGGCGGGGGAAGTGCATTGATGCAATTCCTGCCTTTCATTCTTATCATCGCGGTATTTTATTTTTTGATGATCAGACCGCAGCAAAAGCGTGTAAAAGAGCATAAGAATATGGTCGCGGCGTTGCGCCGGGGCGATAATGTTGTCACTTCGGGCGGTATTGTTGCCAAAGTATCAAAAGTGATTGATGATAATGAGATTGAATTGGAAATTGCGTCCGGCGTGAAGGTAAAAGTTATCCGCTCAACTATTTCTACAGTTGTCGGCAAGCCTGCCCCGGCCAATGACACCGCCGTAAAGAAATAACCAGAGAAATAACTGGAAAAGCGTATGTTAAATTTCCCCCGGTGGAAAATTATTATGATCACATTATTGTCCTTTTTGGGCATAATGATGGCTGTGCCTAATTTTCTAACAGATGATCAGTTAAAAAATTACCCTGATTTTTTACCTCATAAACAAGTCACCCTTGGGCTTGACTTGCAAGGCGGCGTTCATCTTTTGATGGAAGTGGATCTGACCGAGGTTAAAAAGGAAAAACTGGAGTCCAAACGGGCGGATATACGGGATGCGCTTAGGGCGGAAAAAATTGTTTTACGCAGTTCTATTCGTAACGACTCCATCCATTTTAATCTGACGGATAAAAGCCAGTTGGAAAAAGCCCTTGCCGTCATTGATGATAGCATTGAAATGATCGGGGGGTCCTTAACCGGCATTGGTACTGCGGATATTGAGTATAGCGTGGCTGCGGGCGGCGTTATTGTTGTTAAGCTGACCGAAGATGGTCTGATCGTGCGCGGCGATGAGGTCATCACTCAGTCTATAGAGGTTATTCGCCGCCGTATTGACGGTATGGGGACAACTGAGCCTAAAATTCAAAAACAGGGTACGGGACGTATCTTGGTTCAAGTTCCGGGTTTTGATGACCCGCAAAAGCTGAAACAGATTATCGGCAAAACCGCTAAACTGTCCTTTCAACTTGTTAAAAGTGCTGTCGGGCCGTTAGATAGAGTGCCGCCCGGCAACGAAAGGTTTCCCATGGCGGAAAGTGAACGTTATCCGGGGGCACCAGACACTATTGTGGTGAGCAGACGTAAAATCCTTACCGGAGAAAATCTGGTTGATGCTGGCCTTGGTTATGATCAGGATAATCGGCCCGTGGTTAGCTTTCGCTTTGATCGTATTGGCGGCAAAAAATTTGCCGATGTTACCCGTAAAAATGTTAATCGGCAATTCGCCATTATATTAGATGGTGTGGTGATTAGCGCCCCAAATATTCAATCGCCTATTTTAGGTGGATCCGGGATCATTACCGGAAATTTCACCGTTGAAACGGCCAGTGAACTTGGCCTTTTGCTGCGCGCAGGGGCATTGCCCGCACGTTTGACCGTCGTTGAGGAAAGAACCGTCGGGCCCGATCTTGGCGCGGATAATATCGAAGCCGGTAAAACAGCAGCATTGATAGGTCTTGTGGCTGTTATGGTTTATATCTTTCTAACTTATGGCACCTTTGGTTTAGTAACAAATTTTGTTCTGACGGTTAATCTTTGTTTGATTTTTGGCATTCTATCAACCCTTGGTGCAACATTGACTATGCCCGGAGTGGCGGGAATTGTTTTGACCGTCGGAATGGCCGTGGATGCCAATGTATTGATATTTGAAAGAATACGTGAAGAATACCATAAAGGTAAAAATGCTTTATCGTCATTAGATGCGGGCTATGATAAAGCCTTTAGCACCATCATTGACGCGAATGTCACGACGTTCATCGCGGCCTTAATTCTGTTCCAGTTTGGCTCCGGCCCGATTAAAGGTTTTGCGGTTACCCTTGCCATCGGGATTGCCACATCCATGTTCACAGCCGTCAGTATGTCACGTATGATAATATCCTTCTGGGCCGTTCGCAAACGCCCAACTAAATTGAAAATATAAGGGGCCTATGAGATGTTATTGAAACTGGTTCCAGAAAATACCCATATCAAATTTATTAATTATCGAAAGTTTGCCTATGTTCTGTCGGTGCTGATGGTTGTTGCGGCCTTTGGGATGTATTTCTCCAAAGGGTTGAACTTCGGTATTGATTTCGAAGGCGGTATTATGATCGAAATCGGCACCGAGGGCCCCGCAGATATTGGCGCAATTCGTTCTGCAATGTCGAGCCTGAACATGGGGGATGTTAAGGTGCAGGAATTTGGTGCTGCAAATGACGTATTGATCCGTCTGGAACATCAAGAAAGCCTAAGCGTAGATGAAGTCGTCGAAAAAGTCCGTCATATTTTGCCCAGCGCAATAGACGGCGAAATAAGTTATCGGCGTACAGAAACAGTAGGATCAACTGTTTCTGGCGAGCTGATTTCCGACGGCATAATGGCGGTTGTTCTGGCAATTGGTGCGGTGCTTATTTATATATGGTTTCGATTTGAATGGCAGTTTGGTATGGGGGCCGTGATTGCCCTGGTTCATGATGTGATCCTGACTATTGGTATGTTTTCCTTAACGGGGCTTGAGTTTAATCTTTCGACGATTGCGGCGATTCTGACCATTGTGGGTTATTCCTTGAATGATACGGTGGTGGTTTATGACCGTATCAGGGAAAACTTACGAAAATATCGTAAAATGCCCATGGTGGATCTATTGACCCTTAGTATTAATGACACATTGTCGCGTACGGTTATGACATCTGTGACCACATTGATTGCCTTGTTTTCTTTGTTCTTTCTTGGCGGTGAGGGGCTCCACGGATTTTCGGCGGCCATGATCTGGGGTGTTTTTGTCGGGACTTATTCCTCCATATTCATTGCGGCCCCGGTATTGTTATGGGTGGAAATGCGGCGAGAGCCTTATGATATTGATGATAATGGTAATATGGAAATACTTCCCCCAAATTAAAGGCTACTCATATGGAGTTTAAAGAAATCTCCTCACAAAATGAGACCAGTTTATCATCTTATGGTGATGGGGGGTTTCGTATTGGCGTGCAACGTATGAGGGGCTCTATTTTGATCACGCCTAAAGGTTATTATCCCTGGGAAGTCAGTGATATAATCTCAATCACCTATGAAAGCCTTGCGCGCGTGTTGGGCCAAAAGGGGGGTATTGACATTCTCTTGATCGGCACCGGTGAAAAAATGGTTTTTCTGAACAAGCTGCTGAAAGGCAAGCTTGAAACGGGAAATTTTTCAGTCGATGTAATGGCAACAGGCGCAGCAGCCAGAACCTATAACATATTGCTGGCAGAAGGCCGTAAAGTTGCCGCTGCCCTCATTGCTGTGGATTAGAATGAAATAAGGCCGGACAAATGCCCGGCCTTATGACTGACTATCTATATGACGCCCCTCATTAAAGTCCGGGAGGGTTCTGAACAGAAATCATGGAATAGAGCATGGGAATGGACAGCATGGTGTTTGTCCGCGAAAAGAGCATGGCCCGGCGTCCTGCTGCAGGTTTGGCTGCGGCGTCTGCCTCAACAATGCCCAAGGCAATTTTTTGCGCTGGCCAGATGATGAACCAGACATTGAAGGCCATGATCAGGCCAAGCCACATACCAAAACCGATATCAGGTTGCTGGAATGTCATAGCTTCATGCATATAACCATTCATGGCCGCGAGGATCAAGCCGAACAAAACAGTTCCCGCAGCACCCCAGCGGAACCAGAATAAAGCTTCCGGCGCAATAACCTTGCTTATGGCCGGTTTCTGCTCATCGGGAATTTTCGGCATGCTTGGTATTTGTACAAAGTTAAAATACCAAAGGATACCAATCCACATGATGCCACAAATTACGTGCAGATAACGCACGGAGAATACGATAAAATCTTCCATTTTATATTTCCACCCTTAATTTATTTTTTTCTGCAAATCGGAAATGGCCTTTTCAGGCCCCGATTGATTCATACTTTCCAGTTGATTTGTCGCAAAGACCATAACGACGGTCAGCACGATGCCGGCAACAATGGTTAGCGGCAATGATTCGAGAATTTTGCTCATTGTTATTTCCTGTGTTTTTTCCTATTATTGTTTTATATACCCAGTCTATTATATACCAAGTCTATGAAATTACTTCCGGATTCTTTTAATACCCCTCTCCGATAGAATTTCGTCCCTGTTTGGACGGCGGCAAGGGTAACAGTTTCTGTGCCGTGCGTCAAAATATTGCCATATGTTATTATTAATAAGCAGAAATTCTTTAGGATAAATGGTGCCTTTGTGCCGTGAATATAAAAACAATGAGAATGACAGAAAACAGTGCCCCGCATCTATATTATCAAAGAATGGTCGATAAATATGATCATGACCGTTATTTAACTATTCTGTATTCTCCTGCAGAAAAGCGTTCGGCCCTTTTCGCACTTTATGCTTTTAATTATGAAATATCCAAAATCAGAGAGGTGGTTTCTGAACCCATGTTAGGGGAAATCAGGTTGCAATGGTGGCGTGAGGCCATAGAGGGTATTTTTCAGGGGGACATGCGAAATCATGAGGTTATTCCCACGCTTTCGGCGGCAATTACCCAAAATGAAATTTGCCGCGACAGTCTGATGACAATCATTGATGGCCGCGCTCAAGATCTTTATGATGAGGCACTGAAAAATAATGCTGAACTTGAAAAATATTTATCCCAAACAGCGGGGAAGCTATCCTGCCTTGCTGTCCATATTTTAGGCCAGAGGGATATTGATGATTTAGCGCAAAGGCTTGGAATAGCCTGGGGATATCTGGGGATTATTCGCGCAGTTCCTTACCATTTATCTTTGAAAAAAAACTATATTCCAGCGGATTTAATGAATAAATATGGGTTGTCTCATGCCAAGTTTCTTTCCCCTGACGGGGCCGCTGAAACAAAATCCATCATTCAAGCTCTTTGCCATCAGGCGCAGCAACATCTGGATCATATCACCGCCAACAAGGGGCGTATTGAAACCACCTCCAGATCCGCCTTTCTTTTAACCTCTCTGGCCCGCAGTTATCTGCAAACCATAAAAAAAGCCGATTTTAATCCCTTTGTTTTGGCGGAGAAAAAGGATGCCTTGCCGCGCCAATGGCGGCTTTTCATATCTGCCATGTTTAACCATATTTAAACCGTCGTCTCATCCAGCCATTTGGCGAGGGCATCCAATGCCCGGATTGATTTGGCGGGCTTGCGGTCTTTACGTTTAATTTTTTTGCCTTCAAGTACGGGCATGATGCCAAAATTGACATTCATGGGTTGAAAGTTTTTTCGGTTGCCGGTTCCGGGGATTTGCCCGCCTGTGATATAATGTATGAGCGCGCCGAATGCCGTTGTCATGGGCGGCGCAGGAATCTCCTGACCTTTTCGTTCTGCGGCGGCAAATCGTCCGGCCATCAATCCCATTGCCGCACTTTCGACATAGCCCTCAACGCCGCTTATTTGCCCCGCAAACCTTAAGCGCGGCATTTCTTTAAACCGCAGATTGCTATCAAGAAGATTAGGACTGTTAATGAATGTATTGCGGTGCAGGCCGCCAAGACGGGCAAAGCGGGCATTCTCAAGCCCGGGTATTTTTTGAAAACTTTCCACCTGCGCGCCGTATTTCATTTTAGTCTGAAAACCGACCATGTTATAAAGCGTCCCCAGCTTATTATCCTGACGCAATTGAACAACAGCATATGAATTTTCACCCGTATAGGGATTGGTTAATCCCACAGGCTTCATGGGGCCAAATCGCAAAGTCTCCCGACCACGTTCGGCCATGACTTCGATCGGCATACATCCGTCAAAGTAAGGGGTATTTTTTTCCCAGTCCTTATAATCATATTTTTCGGTGTCAATAAGATCATCAATGAGGGCCTCATATTGTTCTTTGGAAAGGGGCAGGTTGATATAATCCGCCGTATCGCCCTTGTCATACCGCGATTGAAACCATGCCTTGGAAAAATCGATGCTGTCTTTATATATAATCGGGGCGATGGCATCAAAGAAGGCCAATTCATCTTCCCCTGTAATATCCAATATGGCCTTTGCCATGCTGTCCGATGTCAGCGGGCCTGTAGCAATGATCACATTATCCCATTCCTCTGAGGGGATAGCGGTGATTTCTTCGCGAACCATCGTGAATAAAGGATGGGCTTCCAAAGCTTTCTGAACTGATTTGCTAAAGCCTTCGCGATCAACGGCAAGGGCGCTGCCTGCGGGGACGTTGTTTTCTTTGGCCGCAGACATAATCAGGGAATCGCATCGGCGCATTTCCTCATGAAGCAAGCCAACGGCATTATTCTCATAATCATCGGATCGAAAGCTGTTGGAACAAACCATTTCAGCAAGGCCATCTGTATCATGAACATCGGTTTTTCGCACAGGGCGCATTTCATGAAGAATCACCGGAATGCCCTGCTGCATGATTTGCCATGCGGCCTCTGTCCCTGCCATGCCGCCGCCAATGATATGAATTTCTTTAAAAGCCATTTACTCTCTTCTCCTGATTTGACGTGGGTCATATCATTTAAAGCAGGCCGAGACCATAGAAAAAGCGTCTGCTTTCTGAGGGAAAGCAGACGCTTAAGGCACAATGGAGATTATGTACTCAGTTTGCAAATAGTAAGTTGGGTTGTAATCAGATTTGGTTGAAGATCTGTTACAAATTCATAATAGGACACTTATGGTTAATAAAAGGTAAACTTTAATGAAAAATCTAACAAAATTCTATATATAGTTCTTAAGATACTGACCTGTATAGCTTTTACCGCATTCCACTATTGTTTCAGGTGTGCCTTCAGCCAGTATCAAGCCGCCGCCATCACCACCTTCCGGCCCAAGATCAATGACCCAGTCGCAGGTTTTTATAACTTCCAGATTATGTTCTATGATAACAACGGTATTACCTTGATCAACAAGGGTATGCAGAACCTCTAATAATTTTTTTATATCTTCAAAATGAAGTCCTGTGGTTGGCTCATCAAGAATATATAACGTACGGCCTGTTGATCTTTTGGATAATTCTTTGCTGAGTTTTACGCGCTGTGCCTCACCGCCGGACAGAGTGGTTGCCGCTTGTCCGACTTTAATATAGCTTAATCCGACCTTTTCCAATGTGGTCATTTTGTCGCGGATGCTCGGAACAGCAGCAAAAAAGCTTGCCGCTTCTTCCACAGTCATCTCCAGAATATCAGAAATAGATTTCCCTTTAAATTTAACCTCAAGGGTTTCCCGATTATATCTTTTGCCATCGCACACATCGCATTGAACGTAAACATCTGGCAAAAAATGCATTTCAATCTTGATGAGCCCGTCCCCTTGACAGGCTTCACAGCGCCCGCCCTTGACATTAAAAGAGAAACGACCCGGCTTGTAACCCCGCGTTTTGGCCTCTGGCAATCCGGCAAACCAGTCGCGAATAGGGGTGAATGCCCCCGTATAGGTCGCGGGATTTGATCTGGGCGTGCGGCCAATGGCCGATTGATTAATATCCACGACCTTATCAATGAACTCCAGCCCTAATATGGCTTCATGCGGGGCCGGAACATTACGATTATTATTCAACTTACGCGCAACGCCCCGATAGAGCGTGTCGATGGTAAGCGTAGATTTTCCGCTGCCGGAAACGCCAGTGATACAGGTCATGGTACCAAGGGGTATCGCGGCCGTTACATTGTTTAAATTATTTCCCGTTGCGCCTTGTATAATGATTTCTTTGCGTTTCTTTCCCGCCATCAGGCCTTTTCGGCGTTCGGGCGGCACGGCAATGGATTTTTTGCCTGATAAATATTGGCCCGTCAGGCTATCCTTATTATCCAATATATCCTGCAAACTGCCCTCGGCCACGATTTCACCGCCATGTTCGCCGGCCCCGGGGCCCATATCAATGATATGATCCGCATTACGAATGGTGTCTTCGTCATGTTCAACCACCAAAACCGTATTACCCATATCGCGCAGGTTAAACAGGGTTTCCATAAGCCGGTCATTATCCCTTTGATGAAGACCAATGGAAGGCTCGTCAAGAACATATAAAACGCCGGTCAAACCGGAACCAATCTGAGAGGCCAGACGAATTCTTTGTGATTCTCCGCCCGAAAGACTGCCGGATTTTCGAGACAGATTGAGGTAATTCAAGCCGACATTATTGAGAAACCCGAGCCGGGAAATGATTTCCTTTAAAATTCGGCTGGCAATTTCCCGTTGTTTGTTATTCAGTTTTTCTGGCAAGGCCTTGAACCAATCAAAGGATTCAGCAACAGAATACTCTGTCAATTGACCGATATGATGATGGTCAATCTTCACGGACAAGGCTTCCTGTTTCAAGCGGTAACCTTCGCAAGCCTCACATTCCGAGGCAGTTTGATATTTACCCAATTCCTCCCGGATCATATTGCTGTCGGTTTCCCGCCACCGGCGTTCGATATTGCCAATGACGCCCTCAAAAGGTTTTTCGACCTTATATTCCTTGCGGTCATCGCTATAAATCATCTCGATAGTTTCAGTGCCGCTGCCATAAAGAATGACATCCTGCACTTTTGCCGTAAGCTTTTCCCATGGGTGGTTGGTTTTGAATTTAAAATGCTTGGCAAGGCTTTTTAACGTTTGGGCATAATAGGGGGCGTTGGATTTTGACCAGGGTGCTAATGCACCATCATTAAGGCTTTTAGAGCCATCGGGCACCACCAGTTGCGGGTCAAAATAAAGTTTTTTACCCAGGCCATCACAGGCGGGGCAGGCACCAAATGGATTGTTAAAAGAGAAAAGCCGTGGTTCGATTTCCTCTATGGTAAAGCCCGAAACCGGACAGGCGAATTTTGCAGAAAAAAGCAACCGCTCACCATTTTTCTCGTCGCTGGCATATTCTATCAAGGCGAGCCCATCTGCAAGGTTCAAGGCGGTTTCCATGCTGTCTGCAAGCCTTGTTTCCAGATCATCCCTGATCACAAGGCGGTCCACGACCACCTCAATGGTATGTTTTATTTTTTTATCAAGGGCCGGAATTTCATCAATTTCGTAAAATGTGCCATCCACCTTCACCCGCTGAAAGCCCTGACGTTGTAATTCAGCAAATTCTTTGCGATATTCGCCTTTTCGTCCCCGGATGATTGGGGCCAGAAGATACAGGCGCGCGCCCCTTTCAAGGGTCATAACCCTATCCACCATTTGGCTGACGGTTTGACTTTCAATTGGCAATCCCGTTGCCGGTGAATAAGGCACGCCGATGCGCGCAAAGAGCAGCCGCATATAGTCATAGATTTCGGTAACGGTACCGACCGTTGACCGTGGATTTCGGGACGTGGTTTTCTGCTCAATTGAAATGGCCGGAGACAGACCATCAATATGATCACAATCCGGCTTCTGCATCAATTCCAGAAACTGGCGGGCATAGGCCGACAGGCTTTCAACATACCGGCGCTGACCCTCGGCATAAATGGTATCAAAAGCAAGGGAGGACTTGCCGGAACCACTAAGGCCCGTTATCACCACCAGCTTGTCGCGGGGGATTTCCACATTTATATTTTTCAGGTTATGCTCTCGGGCGCCCTGAACAGAAATTTTGGTCAGCATAAGAAATCCTGAATATTTTTGATGTGTCCTGCTCGAACTAATATTGGCAATTTGGCATTTTTTAACAATAAGTCAAGTTCTTATTTTGTTCTCATTAAATTTTACGTTAACACTCATTGAATTTTACGATAACAGCGGCTATGGTGGTGTCGGATTTATCAATTAATGTTAGGAAAAATAATATGGCCGGAAGTGTCAATAAAGTAATTCTTGTCGGTAATCTGGGCAAAGACCCGGAAGTACGCCATACGCAGGATGGCAAACCCGTGGTGACCCTTAGCCTTGCCACGTCTGATACCTGGAAAGACAGAAATACAGGCGAGAGGAAAGAAAGAACTGAATGGCACCGGGTGGTGATCTTTAATGAAAATCTGTGCAAGGTTGCGGAACAATATTTGCGTAAGGGCTCAACGCTTTATATTGAAGGTGCCTTGCAAACCCGTAAATGGACGGATCAGGCGGGCGTTGAGAAATACACAACAGAAGTGGTATTGCAAAGATTTCGCGGTGAATTGACTATGCTGGGCGGGCGCGGTGATGGCGGCGGTTCATCCGGCGGCGGTTCTTATGATCAGTCTTCTTCGGGCGGCGATAAGGGATCGTTTGGGGGCTCTTCTGGCAGCGGGTCTTCTGATCTTGATGATGAAATTCCATTTTAAAAGTTATTTCTGAGATTGTATTTTTTAAGCCCTGGTATTTCAGCCTGTCGCTGCTGTGAATGCGAGGACTTTTAGATTAGAAATAGTGAATGATAAAAATTACCAACAGCATTTCCTTGAATGAGGATGAAATTGAAGAGCATTTTATCCGATCCCCCGGGCCTGGCGGGCAAAATGTCAATAAGGTGGAAACCGCTGTTCAACTGCGTTTTGATGCTGCAAAATCTCCGATGCTGGTGCCGGATATTTTTGAGCGCCTGAGGAAAATAAGCGGTCACCGGATGACGGCTGCGGGCATTATCATCATCACCGCCAATCGTTTTCGCAGCCAGCTTAGAAATCGCGCCGATGCCCTTGAACGTCTGGTTGAGTTAATCAAATTAGCCGCCGTGCCGCCAAAACACCGGCGCGCGACGAGACCCAGCAGACGCGCAAAGGCCAAGCGCGTGGAAACCAAGAAAAAGCACGGACTCCAAAAAAAACAACGTCAGAAGAATATCTCTTATGACTGAATCTTAATGCTGCCTGATCTTAAAAGCGGTAAGACATACCTATGGAAACAACCGGATAGAATTTAAAAAAATCAAGATCATTGGCAACATTTTGTTCTTCTCTGGCTATTTCAGCCAGAAAAACGGCATTATTCGACAATGTTCCGCCAACGGAATTAAGATCAACACGCGGGGTTCCTGTGAAAATAACCCCTAAGTCTGCGGTAAAAACCCAATTGCTGTCCCCTGATACCATATTGCCCCAGCCGATACCAACATAGGGTGAGATATTTCTGAAATTGATGAGGCCATTTAAAGTGCCTACTTCGGCCTGGCTGAAGGTTTGATTGCCGATGTCATAGAAATCACTAACCTGCGCGACACCTTCCAGACTGTTCTTGTCCAGAACGCCGCCGCCCGTGATACGAAACCCGCCGCTAAAAACATGCCAGTCCACAAGCGCCGTAAAACTGTTTAACTTCAAATCAAAATCATAATTCGTCCCGTCTTCTTCCAGAGTTTTGGCGAATTTAAAATAATTCGCCCCGACTCTGACATTGAGGTTCTCTGCAAGTCCGGCGGATAGTTCAATTCCTGCCCCCAAAGTGCTTGCCTTCAAACTTAGTCCAAAATTTTCTGCTATCGCGGGCGGTGTTATGACGAATGCTGATAAGGATATTACCGCGGCAGCCAACGCCTGTTTATGGTTTAGTTTAAACG
>UOFW01000151.1_pt1 | contig 21268 bp, 19 predicted proteins | sample 1989241 | NCBI WGS metagenome assembly UOFW01 (sample SAMEA4712195, study PRJEB27164) | hydrothermal vent metagenome | biome: marine basaltic hydrothermal vent biome; feature: marine hydrothermal vent; material: mineral | place: Pacific Ocean | collected 2011-06-14/2011-07-23 | depth 1719 m | reverse complement strand
CCTATAATGCCGCCGGTGTTCCCGTCGCCGCAGGTATTCTATTCCCGGTTTTCGGCATACTCATAAGCCCTATGTTCGCCGCCTTCGCCATGAGCGCATCCTCATTCTCGGTTGTGATGAATGCGCTTCGTTTGCGTCGGGTGAAAATCTGAACCATATTAAAATGAACCATAAACAGGAAAAGGAGAATGGCAATGGATCAATTTGCAGGCGATATTGCCGCCACACTTGAAATAGCGCTAATCGGCGCTGGTCTGGTAATAGTTTATTACGCGCTCAAAGAAAGCTCAAGGCTGATGAAGGCCGCAGGATATATCATGATAATCGGTGGTGTCCTCGGATTGATTTGCACAGGTTATTGGTGGTTCAAATACCACCAAGCCGGTGTCTTCAATAGCCCAGCAAACAAGACCATTCATTTGATGCAGCACAGTGCCGATAATACCAACCATCACTTTTTTAATACCAACCATCACTTTTTTCGAAAGGATCAATAACAGAAAACGACGTTGTTATTATCAGCATAGCACGAGGCCCTGCCATTGATGTAAAGGCTCTGCCTCGTGCGCTCGCGGCAAAGTCAACGCCCATGATCCACAGCCAGAATAATGAAAGTTAACAGCATGAAACTTACATTTTTAGGCGCGGCAGGTACGGTGACCGGATCAAAATATCTTTTTGAAGATGACGGGTAGAAAATTATGAGTGATTGCGGCCGCGAGCTTGTCGTAGACAAACATTGCGTTGGCGGACTGCCCGGGGACAGCTGATACGATGGGGGTCTTATGTCCGGTTGATATTGATGTTACAGCCATGCGCAAGGCGGTCGAGCAAGAAAACGGTTGCATCGTCTGGGGTGGTTCCGTGTCCTTGAGCCTGGCAGATGATTTGCTCATTCGCGTGGGAAAAGCACTTGACCTTGGATAGCTTGTGGCTTCTGTTGCAATAGCATCCCCCATGAAACAAATGAAATTGACCTTAGCCCATTAATCGCTAAGAATAGCAGGAAAGAGGAGTTATAATTTCATGTGTTTTTCCGAAACTGTCAGCTCCACTATTGGCGGCGCCTTGGCCGTGCAGCATTGCTTCCAGAGAAATTACGCCGCTCTTCTTCCTGAAAATCTTTAATAGGAAAGCCGGGGGATTAAAGTAGCAATATTTTCCTTATTATCACTGTATGCTGTGATGCAAGTTTGATGATGGTGCGGCCGAGAAGACTCGAACTTCCACGGGATATTATCCCACAGCGACCTCAACGCTGCGCGTCTACCAATTCCGCCACGGCCGCACACTTTGAATTGGATCAAACTTGAAAAAAGAATTTGACTGAGGCTGAAGTAACAAACCACAGCCGTTTTAGCAATAGTAATTATCACCAAAGATCAAATATTCTCGCCGATATGAATGCCGCATTCAGTTTTATCCTGACCAGACCAGCGGCCCAGACGCCTGTCCTGCCCGGCCTCAACGCGTTTTGTGCAGGGCATACAGCCAATAGAGGGATAGCCTTGCGCGATCAAAGGATGTTTCGGCAGCGCCTTATTTTTCATTATCTGGTCTAGCTCATCCTGATTCCAGTGGGCCAGAGGATTGATTTTAAATTTCGAACCATCCTGCTCGATCAGTGGAATTGCGCTGCGTTCTGTGGTTTGAAATCTCTTGCGCCCTGTAATCCATGCGCCGTATTCATTCATGGCTTTGGCAAGGGGGCGTGTTTTACGTAGGTCGCAGCAGGCATCCGTATCCCGCGTCCAGAGTAGCCCGTTTTTATCTTCATTGGCGACATCTTCGGGGCTTGGCTTTATGGTAATGATGTTGGTCAGACCAAGTTTTTCCGCAATTCTATCGCGGTAACTCATTGTTTCACCAAATAATTTCTGTGTATTCAGAAAAATAACCGGTGTTGCCGGATTAACCTGAGCCACCATATCCAGCAACACAATAGATTCAGCGCCGAAAGAAGATACCAGGGCAATATTATCCTGAAATTCCCCATTAATCATAGCGTCCAACAGATCTAAACTATTCAAATGACCATATTCAGACATGAGTTCAGAGAAGTTTTTTTGCTTCTGCGGACGATCTGTTTTTTGTTGTATTAATGACATATCTAATTCCTTCGTTACTGCTTTACAGTAATTTAGGGTGAATACATCATAAAATCAAGATTTCTGTGTATATTTATTTATACTACAGTTTTAAATATGTGGATATAGATCAATAATAATAAATGTCGAGAATTTAGTTTCGCTGGTAATTTTTAACGCTTTGCGTGATGCTAACGGCCACATTTTCGCCGGCGACCATAATTTCACCCTTGGCTATCATTTCACCGTTAGCATAAATTTTAACAGGCTGATCCTGATGACCGTCTAGCTCTATAACGGCGCCGCGCCCGAGCTTCAATAATTGTCTGATTGGCATCATCGTTTGGCCAAGCACAACGGTAAGTTCAACATCTACATCTTCAATTGCTTGTGACATTGTTAATTTTATCCTTAATTAATGTCTTTAAAATGGATATATATCCCACAATGGAATAACATAATTATTATTCGGTTAACAGGAAAAGCATGACCAAAACTAAAAATACAATATTACCCCTTGAATGGAAATATACAGAAGGCCTGACGTCTTATGACGAAGCCATGGCCGTTATGGAGCAAAGGGTTGCGGATATTCATCAGGGCACGGCGTCCGAGCTTGTCTGGTTTTTGCAGCATCCGCCGCTTTATACGGCCGGCACCTCAGCAAATATTGATGACCTGCTTCTGCCTGACCGCTTCCCCATATATGAAACGGGGCGCGGCGGGCAATATACCTATCACGGGCCTGGGCAGCGGATTGTTTATGTTATGCTCGACCTGACACGGCGCGGGCGGGATCTGCGCAAATATGTTTTCCAGCTGGAACAATGGATCATCGAGACTCTGGCCGAATTTAACGTCACTGCGGAAAGGCGCGCGGGCCGGATCGGCGTTTGGGTAACCCGAAATGATGGTCGCGAAGAGAAAATTGCTGCCATTGGCGTTCGGATTCGTAAATGGGTAAGTTTTCATGGCATATGTATTAATGTTGAACCTGACCTTGAACATTACAGCGGCATCGTCCCCTGCGGTATTTCTGAGCATGGCGTAACGTCTCTTGCGGACCTCGGCCTTCCCATCGCCATGCATGATGTTGATGCTGTTCTAAAACATAAATGGATTGAAATATTTGAAACACCACATGAATAAATACTGGAAAAAAATAGCCGCTATCTTAATTCTTCCGATGTTTCTTTTCGGTTGCTCAATAGCTGTTGATACAGAGGTAGCCGAATTAGCCGTCAGTGAATTTCAAGAAGATTACAACAAAGGATCTTATGACGTTATTCATGAGAATGCACATCCCGAATTTAGAAATTTTATATCACAGAAAAAATTCAATCTTCTTCTCAAAAAATTAAATAGCCATATGGGCAAGCATATGAATTCTAGCCTCATAAGTTGGAAAGCCAAAACCAGCATTAGGGAAGGCATTACCATCACCCTGAACTATGATGCCGCATATGAAAATGATGATAGGGCAAGGGTGACATTTATCTATAAAGTCAATGACGGAATGGCCCGGTTATATAATTTTAATGTGGCCTCAGAAGCTTTAAACAGATCAAAAGATACGGATATTTAACGCTGCCTTTTTTCGATATCAACGGTTGGTTTCTGCGTAAACCCCTTTGGGGTAATGCCCATGGCCGCTTGAATATCAATATGGCCAACTTTTGCCAGTTTTGGCCCGTCCCAGCAGGCCTTAATCATATCATCAACACGATTCTCAGGGCCAACAAGCAAGCTTTCCACGCTGCCGTCCGCGCGGTTTCGAACCCAGCCATCTAATTTCAGGATATTTGCCTGCTTTACGGCCCAGCCCCGATACCATACCCCTTGCACGCGGCCTGAAATGACAAGCCGGACAGCTTTATGGCCGTCATCCAGCATTATTCGAACTCAATGATCACTTGATCAACGGCGAGGCTGTCCCCGGCTTTGGCAGAGACTATTTTAATCACGGCGTCTTTTTCCGCCTTCAGAATATTTTCCATTTTCATGGCTTCTACCACACAAAGGACTTGGCCGGCCTTAACCTCAGCCCCCTCTTCTACAGCAATGGAAACAATTAATCCCGGCATGGGGCATAACAGAAAATTAGACATATCCGGCGCAATTTTTTCCGGCATATAGGCCGCAAGCTCGGCTTCTCGTGGGGTGCGAACATAGACTTTTTCTGTCACGCCATTATGACTTAACAAATATCCGTCAAGTAATTTGTCAACCTCAACGCAAACCTCATTGCCGTTAATATTGCCTTCGAATAAGGGCTTTCCCGGCACCCAGTCGGTTATTACGGTATGGGTTTCGTCGCCGGTCAACACGGCGCAGCCGTCTTCTGTGGCATAAAATAAGGAAGCAAAATTTTCGCCGCCAATCGCAACAATCCAGTTATCCTTGTGATTTACGTCATTCATTTTCCCGGAAATATGCGATTGTCTGCCTATTTCAAATGAATGAACAGTTTGCGCAACAGCAATCATTGTTTTTCTGGTCTCATCCGTTAACCTGCCGCCCATAAAACCATCGGGATATTCTTCGGTGATATAATTGGTGGTGATATTACCAGACTGAAACCGCTTGCTGTTCAAAACATCTGCCAGAAAAGGAATGTTATGATTTAGCCCCCGAATATAATATCGGTCAAGAGCTTGCCTCATATGGGCAATCGCCTGATCACGGGTTTCGCCATAGGTCACGAGTTTGGCAATCATCGGATCGTAAAACATACTGATTTCCGAGCCTTCATAAATGCCCGTATCGACACGAATATTTTCATTTTCTTCTGGCGGCGAATATTTAATGACGCGGCCAATAGAGGGTAAGAAGCCGCGCAAGGGATCTTCGGCATACACCCGTGATTCCATGGCCCAGCCGGTTAGCTTGATATCATCCTGAGTGAGGGATAATTTTTCGCCGTAAGCCACACGGATCATTTGTTCGACAAGATCAACGCCAGTGATAAATTCGGTAACCGGATGTTCAACCTGAAGCCTTGTATTCATTTCCAGAAAGTAAAAATTCCGGTTCTTATCAACGATAAATTCGACGGTTCCTGCCGATTGATATTCCACGGCCTTGGACAGGGCAACGGATTGTTCGCCCATATGTTTTCGGGTCGCCTCATCAAGAAAAGGGCTTGGCGCTTCTTCAATCACCTTTTGATGGCGGCGTTGAATAGAGCATTCCCGCTCGCCCAGATAAATGACATTGCCATGGCTGTCGCCTAAAACCTGAATTTCAATATGGCGCGGCTCTTCAATGAATTTTTCAATGAAGATACGATCATCGCCAAAACTTGAAATTGCTTCATTGGTTGCGGATGAAAAACCTTCTGTGGCTTCTGCATCATTATAGGCAATGCGCATGCCCTTTCCGCCGCCGCCTGCGGATGCTTTAATCATCACAGGATAACCAACCTCGCCGGATACCTGTACGGCATGAGCCGAATCTCTGATGATTTCTGTGCTGCCGGGAACCGTATTTACTCCAGCTTCTGCGGCAAATTTTTTGGAGGCTATTTTATCACCCATCACACTGATGGCTTTTACTTCTGGCCCAATAAATGTGATCCCTGCTTTTTGAAGTTTCTCACAAAAATCAGCATTTTCAGACAAAAAACCATAGCCCGGATGAATGGCCTCTGCGCCGGATTGTTTGGCAGCATCAATTATTTTATCGGCTATCAGATAACTTTCGGCCGCCGCAGAGGGGCCAATATGCACTTTCTCATCGGCCATCAATACATGCAAGGCCGTCGCATCGGCATCTGAATATACGGCAACCGTCTTAATGCCCATTTTGCGGGCTGTTTTAATGACACGGCAGGCAATTTCGCCACGGTTGGCTATCAAAATTTTTGAAAACATAATCTTGTTCTTCTTATGGTTTAAAGCGGAATATTATCGTGTTTTTTCCAGGGATTAGTGAGCTCTTTGTTTTTCAACATACGAAGTCCTCTTGCAATCCGCCTGCGCGAAGCATGGGGCATAATCACATCATCAATATAGCCCCTGCCCGCTGCCACAAAGGGATTGGCAAATTTATCGGAATATTCTTTGGTGCGGGCGGCAATTTTTTCTTCATTGCCAATATCAGCCCTGAATATAATCTCCACGGCCCCTTTGGCCCCCATAACGGCAATTTCAGCCGTGGGCCAGGCAAAATTCAAATCCCCCCGCAGGTGCTTTGACGCCATAACGTCATAAGCCCCGCCGTAGGCTTTGCGGGTAATGATGGTGATCTTTGGAACTGTTGCTTCGCCGTAAGCAAAAAGCAACTTGGCCCCCTGCTTGATAATGCCGTTGAATTCCTGCTGCGTTCCCGGCAAGAAACCCGGGACATCGACAAAGGTTACAATGGGAATATTAAAACAATCACAGAAACGCACAAAACGCGCGGCTTTTCGCGAGGCATTGATATCAAGGCAGCCCGCAAGCACCATGGGCTGGTTCGCCACAAATCCAACTGTCTTGCCTTCTATCCGGCCAAAACCTGTGATAATATTCTTCGCATATTCCGGCTGAATTTCATAAAAGTCACCTTCATCAGCGACCTTTTGAATAAGTTCATGCATATCATAGGGTTTATTCGGATTATCGGGTATCAATGTATCAAGTGACATTTCTTCCCGATTAGGCTCATCAAAGGTTGGAAAATCAGGGGATTTTTCACGATTATTAGCCGGCAAAAAGTCAATCAACCGCCGCACCTGTTTCAAGGCCTCCACATCATTATCAAAGGCGATATCCGCAACGCTTGATTTTGTGGTGTGGGTAATAGCCCCGCCCAATTCTTCCTGGGTAACGGTCTCATTGGTCACTGTTTTGACCACATCGGGGCCTGTGACAAACATATAGGAGCTGTCTTTGACCATAAAGATAAAGTCCGTCATGGCCGGTGAATAGACCGCGCCGCCCGCACAAGGGCCCATGATCACCGATATTTGCGGGATAACGCCCGATGCCATGATATTTTTCTGAAAGACATCGGCATAGCCGGCAAGGGCCGCAACCCCTTCCTGAATTCTGGCCCCGCCGGAATCATTTAGGCCAATAACCGGCGCACCGACCTTAATGGCCATATCCATTATTTTACAGATTTTTTCCGCATGGGTTTCGGACAGCGAGCCACCAAAAACGGTAAAATCCTGACTGTAGCAATAGACAAGGCGGCCATTGATGGTGCCGGATCCAATGATAACCCCGTCGCCTGATATCTTTTGATCCATCATGCCAAAATCAACGCAGCGATGTTCCATGAACATATCATATTCTTCGAAGCTGTCTGGATCGAGCAATATATCAATACGCTCGCGGGCCGTAAGTTTGCCTTTTTTATGCTGGGTATCAATGCGGTTTTTGCCGCCGCCCATTCGGGCTTCTTCGCGTTTTTCTTCGAGTTGTATCAGGATTTCCTGCATGCTGCCCTCTATTTTTAACATGGTTAATGATGGCTATGTTATTTACCTTACTGATGAGTAACATTTTTTATTTTAAGGAGTCAAATACTATTGGATACAGATCGTTTTGATCTGTATAGAATTATTGAGGAATATAATTATGTTATATTAAATCTCTCGAGAACATTGGCAAGGTCCGCGCCAAACTCCTCGCCGCGCCGAATGATTGATGCCGCTGGTGGTAACTTGCCAAGGTCCGGGTGATTTAACGGCAGACTTGTCAATAAGGCGGTATGAACATTCACCGTGGCGGGCATTGCATGGAGCGCACAAAGAAGATCAATACCACTAAGGCGCGGCAACATGGCGCTGCAAATAACAAGATCCGGTTTGGTATCAAGAATGATTTCAAAGGCCTGAAGTGAATCCAGAACAGTCGTAACCCGGTAGCCACATTCCACTAATTCGCGTTCAACCACTCTGGCGGCGATTTTCTTAGGCAATACCAGTGTTACATCCTTGTGTATCGTCTTAATATCGGCAACGTCAAAAGTCGCATGATGCGGTAAGGTGCGGATTTCTTCTGCTATGTCGACCGTCTCGTCATCATTGCCATCCAATGATTTGGTAATGCTGTCACTGAAAAGCTGCAAATCGAGTATATTCTGCGTGGTGATAATATCAATATGGCAAAGATAATCATCCAGACGCTGGCATATGGCTGACAAGCCGGGAAGATTAACGGCTTTGACTTTAAGGCGCAAGTTCGTGCTATCCTGCATCAATAGAGTTTTGGCTTTTTCCTTGCTGATATCACAGCTTATCATCTGTTGCAGACGTAATTCGAGACTGCCGGCGACTTCCCGCGCCTCATCAAGGGCCTCTGATTCATATAAATTTTCAAGAGCTTCTTCGGATAAAACAGTCATAGTAAGAATGGGTCCTAATTCACATTAAAAATCTGAATTAGTATATGTAATACAGCACCGTTAATACTTAACTAATAACGCCAAATAAAATTTGGTAGATTAATCCATTGTGACGACTACTTTTCCGGAAGATGATCTGTTGCGCAAGGCGCGAATGGCCGAAGCGGTCTTCTCAAGGGGGAAAGTCGCGCTGATGTGGGGCCTTATTTTTCCGGCAGCATACCATTGGAAAAGCTGCCGGGTGGAGTCCTGAAGCACTTTCGGTTTGAAGGCCTTATATGCCCCCCAGTAAAAGCCAATAAGTTCAATATTCTTCACAAGCAAATGATTTGCCGGAACCTGCGGGATATCACCGCTGGCAAAACCGATCACCAGCATCCGGCCTTCCGGTGCCATGGCGCGGAAAGTCTGCCGGAATATGTCACCGCCAACAGGGTCATAAACCACATTAGCCCCCTTGCCTTCTGTCATTTCCTTGATTTTCTCTCTGACATCCTCATGTTTGTAATTTATGGTGAACTCGGCCCCCTTTTCGCAGGCAATGGCAAGTTTTTCATCACTGCCCGCCGTGGCAATGACCCGCGCGCCCATCATCTTGCCAATTTCAACAGCCGTCAGGCCAACACCGCCGCCCGCGCCGTTAACCACCAGCCATTCATTTTTTTGAAGTTTTGCACGGTAATCCAGCGCCACATGACTGGTGCCGTAAGCAACCACAAATGCTGCCGCATCCACATAGGACATTTCATCGGGCAAGGGGCATAATGCATGAGACGACACAGCGACTTTTTCTGCGAAGCCCCCCCAGTTGGTTAAGGCCTGTATCTTGTCACCAACTTTCCAATCCACAACTTTGGATCCTATCTGAGATATGATTCCTGCAACTTCTACGCCGGGACTGAAAGGTAATATGGGTTTTACCTGATAAGTGCCTTCCACCATTAAGCTATCAGCAAAATTCACGGAACAGGCTTTAACATCAATAACCACATCATTATCCCCGGCGCAAGGGTCAGAAACTGTTTCGAGCTTTAAATTTTCGAGCGGGCCACACTCATTGACTATCATAGCTTTCATGGCATTTATTTCCCTTAATTACGATAAACTTTAATGGCGTTCAAATACCCATAGACTTTAGTTATAATCACAGTATACTGCGCCGAATTTTACCCTGCTATATTGCACTGCATCATTAATAGATTTTTGCGACAGGTTAATCAACTTATTTAGGTAAAACAGATGTCATTACGTAATATTGCTATTATCGCCCATGTTGACCATGGCAAAACCACACTCGTGGACACATTGTTCCGTCAGGCCGGAACTTTCCGTGAAAATCAACGGGTTGAAGAACGCGCGATGGATAGCGGCGACATTGAAAAAGAACGGGGCATTACCATCCTTGCTAAATGTACCTCCATTGAATGGCGGGAACATCGCATTAATATCGTCGATACACCGGGCCATGCGGACTTTGGCGGTGAAGTAGAACGAATCTTAAGCATGGTGGACGGCGTTATTCTTTTGGTTGATGCCGCCGAAGGCCCCATGCCGCAAACTAAATTTGTGACGTCAAAGGCCCTTGCGCTTGGCCTCAGACCTATTGTGGTTATCAATAAAGTTGATAGACCAGATCGCCGGCCCGATGCCGTGCATGACGAAGTTTTTGACCTGTTTGTAAATCTTGATGCCAATGAAGAACAATTAGATTTCCCAACACTATTTGCTTCTGGCCGTGATGGCTGGGCAGATTATGAATTGGATGGCCCGCGCGAAAATCTTGATCCTTTGCTGGAAACAATTTTAAAGCATTTCCAGAAACCATCTGTCATGACCAAAGAGAATATTGACCAGCCTTTTACCATGTTGGCAACTTTGCTTGACCGCGATAATTTCCTTGGCAGGGTCATAACAGGCCGTATAGAAACTGGCAAAATCAAGGTCAATGACCAAATTAAAGTGTTGAACCAGGACGGTAAAGTGGTCGAGACTGGCCGGGCCAGCAAGTTAATGTCTTTCCGGGGCCTTGATCGCGTACCGGTAGATTCAGCAATAGCGGGTGAAATCATATCTATTGCCGGCTTGTCTGTTGGAACCGTGGCAGATACATTTTGTGCACCTAAGGTTGTGACCCCACTTCAAGCGCAGCCCATTGATCCCCCTACCCTGTCGATGCGATTCACGGTCAATGACAGCCCCCTTGCGGGCCGTGAAGGCACCAAGGTAACATCCCGGATGATACGGGACAGACTGGACAGAGAATCAGAAGGCAATGTGGCTATCCGTATTACGGAAAGTGAAAACAAAGATGGGTTCGAAGTCGCCGGACGCGGTGAATTGCAGCTGGGCGTGCTTATCGAAACCATGCGCCGCGAAGGGTTTGAGCTGTCTATTTCCCGTCCACGAGTGCTATATAAAACAGATCCTGATACGGGGGATAGACTTGAGCCTTACGAAGAAACGGTCATTGATGTGGATGATGAATATTCGGGCGTGGTTGTTGAAAAAATAAGTTTGCGCAAAGGTGAAATGACGGACATGCGGCCCAGCGGCACCGGAAAAACCAGAATTACCTTCCTTGCGCCGTCACGGGGCTTGATCGGTTATCATGGTGAATTCCTGACCGATACCAAAGGAACCGGTATCATGAACCGCGTATATCACAGTTATGGTCCCTATAAAGGGCCAATCGCAGGACGGCGTTACGGCGCCCTTATTGCGATGGGTTCTGGTAAAGCCGTCGCTTATGCGCTCTTCAATCTGGAAGATCGGGGTACGATTATGGTCAATCCCGGTGAAGAAGTATATGAAGGCATGATCATTGGCGAACATAGCAGAGATAATGACCTTGACGTTAACGTGCTTAAAGGCAAGCAGCTTACCAATATGCGGGCCTCTGGCAAGGATGAAGCCGTTAAGCTGGTAACCGTCCGCAAACTTACGCTGGAACAGGCCATCGCCTATATAAACGACGATGAACTGGTGGAAGTCACACCGGCAACTATTCGGTTGCGCAAGCGGTTTCTTATCCCCCATGAGCGTAAAAAAGCCGCACGGGCCGTACAATAAATTTTTATGGTCACGCGGTATCATTTACTGATCTTTAATCTGTTCTCGTCATACTTATCGCTAAATTTAGGTGAATATAAAGGTATGAAATGACACATTTTTTGGTAACGGACGAGAACCCAAAGGGATATAGAATGGAAGATATCCTCAAAATTATTCGCAAAGATATTTTCCTGCGGACAACCAAGATCATGGAAGATGAGCGCCCTGAGGCCCAAACGGTGATGGATAATAATGTTAGAATACTGGGATTAATGAGCGAAGCCATTGCCATCGCTGAGAATAGCACCGCTATTTTAGAAAAAAGCTTTGGCCCCTCACGCAGCGGCGAGCCCCGAATAGGCACATAGTCTTTAAAATCACCTAATTTATAAATATCTGGCCTTTGCAACTTGACAAATGCTGTCCACTAACCGACACAGTTGTTACGAATTGATCAAAGGAAGCTTTCATATGGACTCCAAAGCCATTCAGATAAACCCCCGGCAGATTACAGACTTTATGGATAAGCTTGCCGTCGCGGCGGCTGAAATCACGCTTCCTATGTTTAAGCAACCAATAAACGTGACGAACAAAGGGCAAAAAAACCTCCTTGACTATGACCCGGTCACAGAAGCGGACGAATTATCAGAAAAGGCTATTCGCAAACTGATTGTTCAATCCTATCCAACCCATAATATTCTGGGCGAGGAACATGGCCATGAAGAGAAAAACGCCCAAATTAACAGCCGCGATCAATGGACATGGGTTATCGACCCCATTGATGGAACGCGGGCTTATATCTGCGGCATTCCCACATGGGGAACTCTGGTTGCCCTGAATGATGGCCGCGCGCCTGTATATGGGATGTTGGATCAGCCTTATCTGAAAGAGCGTTACATCGGGACGCCTGGGGCTTCTTACCTCAATGGAAAAATAATCAATTGCCGGCCTTGTAGAAATTTATCTGAGGCCACCATCTCCACGACCGATCCCACCCAATTCTTTAGAAGCGCAGAAGATGAACAGGCCTTTTACCGGGTTGCCGCAGAAGCAAGGCTCGTGCGCAATGGTTATGACTGTTATGCCTATGCCATGGTTGCCGCAGGATTTATGGATATTGTTATCGAAAGCGGCCTTGAGCCATATGATATACAGGCCTTAATTCCAATTGTGCGTGGTGCCGGCGGCATTGTGACTAATTGGACAGGCGGCTCTGCGGCTATGGGCGGGCAGGTTGTCGCATCGGCAACAGCAGAGCTTCATGATCAGGTTCTGGGCTTACTTAATACCTAGAAAAAAATCTATTTCCTGCCAAAGTTGATCCCGATATTTGTCTTTCTCGCGATAGATTTCATGTCTGGCCCCTTCAATGGTCACTACATTAAAATTATCATGGCCGTTGAATAATTCTGCGCTGGCTGGCGTTTTTACAACCTGATCTGATCCGGCCAAGGCAATGAGAATTGGGATGGATATTTTATCCAGAAAACCCGGGCTTTGAATTTTCTGAGTGCTTTTCATGGCATTGTTAAGCCAGCCAAAAGTAGCCCCGCCGACATATAACGCGGGATTGGCTTCAATTATTTCTACTTCCACATCATATCTTGCTTTATCATGGGTTAATAGTTTTTGGCGAATTAAATTCCGGTCTTTGGAAAAAGCAGCGGCTTGACCGAAGGCAAAGGACGTACTGAAGCCAATTTTGCTCGCAAGACGAATAATGAATTTGGTCACCGCGGACATCACTGAATTACCCAGATTGAATTCTATCATAGGCACCATAATAACGGCTTTTTTGATAACGCCGGGATAATCATGCAGATACCTTAGGCATAAATGTCCGCCCATGGAATGACCCACCAAAAAAACAGGGATATCTTTTGCCCGGGGGTCAGCCATGACTGTTTTTGAAATAAATTCATTCAAATCATCTGAAAAGTCGTCAAAAATTTCTGCGTGACTTTTTGATCTGTCGGGTAACATTCGATCTGACAAACCCTGACCACGGTTATCCAGTGTATAAACGGCAAAATCACGTTTAAGGAAATCGGAAATAAATTCCGAATATTTTTCCATATATTCCCGGTGACCATTCACAAGAACAATAATGCCCCGGCTGCCATCTTCAGAGGGCCAGCAGGCCGTCCGTAAATTCGTTCCATCACGCATTGTCAGATATTTAATCTGTCCCTGTCGACCCAAAGCGGGAAAATCTTTCCAAAGCATAATTTCGTAAACCTTTTATATTTTGCCTGAAGTTTACGCAAAAAAGAAATTTACTCAATTAAAAAATCTTCAATGGGGCCTTATTTTTGCCAAGTCTATTTAGAAAGACGTAAGTTGGAAAGCTCTTTGGCAATCTTCTTGAAAGCATTTTGTAAAGAAGCCTTATCCGGCGCATGATAATAATAATCATCATCGGTTGCCACATATTTCAAAAGATTGACCAGACTTGTGTTGCTGTTGGCAAATTGAATAGTATAAATCAAAATTTCATCATCATTATCAGGGTCATCATCATTTTTATTTTTAATAGCATCCGCCAGATTTTTCAGGCGTGTATCCCGCCGTGATCGGGAATGAAAACCATTATTATAGGCATCCCCAGAACGAACGGTATTCGTACCATCTGTCAACAGGATAATTGCTTTATGTTTAACATAAGTAGAACTTTCCACAACGGTGGCTTCATCAAAAGGTTTGCCGGGCGTTATCGTCCTCCAAGCCCAAGCCAGCCCCTGAGGAATATTGGTATAAAAGCTGCCTGAAGGAATTTCAAGCTCCAATACAGCTGCCTTTATATCTGCCTTTGAATTCTGTAACGGTGTTATGCCAAAGGCAGGACACTTAGTACAATTATTGTCTGATTTATTTAATTTTTTGAGGTCGCACGAACTAACCTCTCCCTCTTGACCCATGGGGTACCAACCTACCCACGCAGGTCCGTCAATAGGCTCAAACGGCCCATCAAAAATATCACCCGCCTGCTCTTCTGCCAGATCATCTTTATAAGATTGATGATCACTATAGGGTCTGGTCCGTGCAAAACGGGCATATACGCAGCCCTTCCAGTCTGTTGGAGGTTCTGCCAATAATGGTACGGATGGGGCATTATGTGCAAAATATACATTGTTGATTTGTGGGGACCAATTTTTTAATACTAAATCTGCATCGTCATCCCAAATATCCTCATCACCAAATTTATCAAAACGGTAGAATTCTTCCTGAAAGGGGTTGTCTGGTGCCCCAATTATGGCTTGAGTTGTAAAAAGGGAGCCCGCCGGCAGACTAACGCCTGGGGAACTAAACCCATATTCAGTACCATTGGTTGTCACATTAACTTTGCCCGACCATGGCACCAACCCAACATTCAAGAGCGCATTTACGGAATTATTTCCAAAAAGAATATCCACAAGATCAGCTGCAGCAACTTTTGCCAGGCCAATTCTTTTATTATCTGGGTTTGATGTACTGTTACCATTAACATCCTTTAACATGGAGCCAGACATATCAATGGCCATAACCACATCAAGAAGGGACGTTTCCCGCGTGACCTCGGAATCACCCCCCGCTGTCATATTATCAAAATTAAATACATTCATAAAAACCGTTGGCACGTTAACATTGGCCGTCAACCTTAGAACCTCATCATCGGCACTATAGATATGCCCTTCCTGAAGCTGATTGCCTTCTGCATCAAGTTCAAATGGCCCGGTAACATCAGAACCCATAAAATTAGCGGGAAAATTAGCGTCAAAATATTTTTTTATTTGAGCTTCGCGGTCTGCTTCAAAGAAATTTCTACCGCCGGCAAGTGCCGCAGCATCAAGTGCCGTGCTCAACCGTGTTTTGACGATATAGGTTCGGCTCACATCAGTCGCGACACCAATCACGCCAATTGTCGGGATTATTGACATGGTCAGCATCACACCGGACATGCCACGAACATCAGAGGACAGTTTTAAAAAAAATGTTTTAAAACAATACATTAGTTGAATAATCTTTTCCCTAATCATTTTCATTTTATGGCTCGCTCTATTTCTATCCATTAATCAAAAAAGACGTATATAAAACATACTTCTTCATTTAGCTTGATAGAAAAGATAATGCAAAAACATTAATCTTTTATAATTAAACGGTATAGTTATCTGATAATTTTATACAAAATTTCCCTCTCTCTAAATCCAGGTAACGCCAAATAAATATTTTTTTTCATTCTGATGTTGAATTTGTTTCAAAACCCCGTAAGTTTTCAGGGATATTGAAAAAATATAACTGTAATGGAAAATATAATAATGACCAAAACGCATCGTACTAAAGTTCTGATTATCGGTTCTGGCCCAGCGGGTTATACGGCGGCAATATATGCGGCACGGGCAAATTTAAACCCGATAGTGGTTCAAGGCATGCAGCCCGGCGGGCAATTGACCATTACAACAGATGTGGAGAATTACCCTGGTTTTGCAGATCCCATCCAAGGGCCGTGGCTCATGGAACAGATGGAAGCACAGGCCCGCAACGTAAATACCGAAATTATCACGGATATGATAACAGAGGTTAATTTTTCCGAGCGCCCCTTCGTCTGCACAGGCGAAGGCGGTGATATATATATTGGTGATACAGTCATTATTTCCACAGGTGCGCAGGCCATGTGGCTTGGGCTGCCCTCGGAACAGAAATTTCAGGGCTTTGGTGTATCAGCCTGCGCCACATGCGATGGATTTTTCTATCGTAACAAAGAAGTCATCGTGATTGGCGGCGGAAATACGGCTGTTGAAGAAGCCATTTTTTTGACGAACTTTGCTTCAAAAGTCACCCTTATTCATAGAAGGGACAGCTTGCGATCTGAAAAGATCTTGCAAGACCGGCTTTTTGCCAATGAAAAAATAACCGTCATATGGGATACTGTTATCGAGGAGATCATCGGTGACAAACCCCCTATGGGCGGCGTGACGGGTGCCAAGATCAAAAATGTCAAAACAGGCCTGACTAGCGATATTCAAGCCCACGGCGTTTTCATCGCCATCGGCCATAAACCTTCAACGGGTATTTTTGCAGGTAAGGTTAAGATGGATAGTGATGGATATATCTTAAAAGCGCCGGATAGCACAGCAACCAATATTCCCGGCGTCTATGCCGCAGGGGATGTCACCGACAAAATATACCGGCAAGCCGTAACAGCAGCTGGAATGGGCTGTATGGCCGCATTGGAAGCCGAAAGTTTTCTGGCTGATAGCTAAAATATCCTGCCCACTAGATTTTTCTTAATTTTCACCAAAAATCATCTATAAGTGGAGATATTTAAAAATTGAAATGATGATTTTATGGATTGGGATAAATTAAGGATATTTCACGTTGTTGCCTCATCAGGCAGCTTTACCCGCGCGGGGGATAAATTATTTCTGAGCCAGTCTGCGGTCAGCCGCCAAATAAAATCTTTGGAAGAAGCCTTAAACACCATTTTGTTCAACCGCCATGCGCGAGGATTAAGCTTAACAGACGAAGGCGAACAGCTTTTTAAAACCGCAGAAGAAGTCATGGCTAAAATCCATGTCACGGAACAGCAGTTGATTGAAGGAACTGACATTCCGCGCGGTGAATTAAAGATATCAACTACTTTGAGTTTTGGGTCAACCTGGATGATGAACCATATGCGCAGTTTCATTGAGAAATATCCAGAAATTCAGGTTCAGTTGGTTGTTTCTGACACCGATCTTGATCTCACCACACGTCAAGCCGATGTGGCCATTCGGTTTCACCCGGCCCAGCAATTGGACTTGATACAAAAACAACTTGGTGTGTTTCATCACCATCTCTACGCCTCACCAGAATACCTTAGCCGAAAAGGGCGACCAAACAGTATGGATGATCTCGATAATCATCATATTATTGCTTACGGCGAATTCGCGCAGAGCCCTATCAAGAATATAGATTGGGTGCTGGCCGGAAAAAATGGTGTGAAACGAACCCCTGTCTTGAGAATCAATAGTATTTATGGTGTGCTGCAGGCCGTAAAATCTGGCGTGGGTATTGCGGCATTACCAGATTATCTCGTACAAGGTTCTACAAATGTTGTCCGCGTTTTAAATGATGTCGAAGGCCCCGCCTTCCCCGCATATCTCGTTTATACGCAAGAAGCCCGTAATTCCCGCCGTATTTCAGTCTTTAAAGAATATGCCATTGAACAATTCAAAGAGGCGCGCTTTTAATATCATCTCTTGCCTTTGCCCTTTATCAGACGAGCTGTGCGCATTTTACATGGCTGGGTTGTGAATTTTGATATGGTAAATTAAATATTAACCCCTATATTCAGACTCAGATGTTGCATCGCAGCATCAACCTGAAATACCTCTCCCAGGTTATTTCAGGTCGTTATGCCTCAACCCCTCCCCTATTCGAGGCATAACCGTTTCACTGTCTCCCAAGACATGAAGCCTCCCTATATTTTAACTTGCCGGGTTTTTTAACCCGGCATTTTTTTTGCCTGATGAACGTTATTGATAGCTATTCGAGGTATTTTACGACATCATTCATATTGGAAATGACCATACCGCCCGCAATGGCAAGCTTTTTATCCTGCCCTCTGACTGAATAGGCAAGCACCTCCATACCTGCGGCAACCGCCCCTTGAACACCCGGCAAGCTATCCTCTACAACCAAACATTGCGCTGGATCACAGTCCATTTGATCCGCAGCATATAGATAAATATCAGGATAAGGCTTTCCCCGTTTCACCTGAGAGGTACTAAAAATATGATCCTGAAAGAAATATGCAAGGTTTGTAAGCCCAAGCGTAAAGGCCATTTTTTCAAAAGAACCGCTGGAGGCGACACAAATCCTTTGGGGCATTTCAGTTAAGCTTTGCAATATATCCCTTACCCCTGACACTGGCTGCAGATTATTGGTAAACGCTGAGAAAGTTTTTTCCTGAAGGTCGCTTAAAAAGTAATCCGGCAGCTCATGCCCCAGAATTTTTCGAAGTTTCACCATGACAGTGGCCATTGATAAACCAACAAATTCTTTCATAATCTCTTCAATAGTCATATGAAGGCCGTAACCAACAAGAGCTTGCCTGAGCACGTCATTTGCGATGACTTCACTATCGACCAATACGCCGTCACAGTCAAAAATTACCAACTCAATTGTCATGATATCTAATCTAACTTAATGCGTCACAGGCGCGTTTAATACGTATGCAAGCCTCTGTCAATGCGCTCTCAGCCGTCGCATAGGATACTCTGAAATGCGGTGACAAGCCAAAGGCTTCTCCATGTACGGCGGCCACACCTTCCGCTTCCAGAATATACGTGCAGAAATCAAGGTCTGTTTCAATCACGGCCCCCGCTGGCGTCCTTTTACCGATCAATCCAGCGATGGAGGGATAGACGTAAAAAGCCCCTTCTGGTTTCGGGCATATAATGCCGTCTATTTCACTTAACATCTCCACCACCATATCGCGGCGTTTCTGGAACACGCCAGCTCTTTCCTTTAAGAAATCCTGCGTCCCTGTCAGGGCCTCAACAGCGGCCGCCTGAGAAATAGAACAGGGGTTGGATGTGCTTTGTGATTGAACCTTGCGGATCGCATTGATCAAGGCAACAGGCCCGCCGGCAAAACCAATGCGCCATCCTGTCATGGCATAAGCTTTCGCAACCCCGTTAATGGTCAAAGTACGGTCAAACAGTTTTGGCTCCACCTGCGCCGGGGTGACAAATTCAAAGTCATCATAGATAATATGTTCATACATATCATCGACCATAACCCATACATGAGGGTGCCTCAGAAGAACATCCGTCAGGGCTTTCATTTGCGCAGCACTATACGCTGCACCGGAAGGATTGCTGGGGGAATTTAAAATGACCCATTTTGTTTTATCTGTAATGGCAGCTTCAAGAGTCTCTGGCTGAAGTTTAAAATTATTTTCCATGGTTGCTTCTGCAAAAACGGGCGTGCCGCCGGCCAACAGCACCATATCAGGATAAGATACCCAGTAAGGGGTTGGAATGATAACCTCATCTCCCGGGTTCAAGGTCGCGACAAAAGCGTTATAAATGGTTTGTTTTCCGCCATTATTCACCGTTATCTGGTTTAGCTCATAATTCAGATCATTATCGCGTTTGAATTTCGCGCAGACCGCCTTTTTAATCTCAACCGTACCATCGACCGCGGTATATTTAGTCTGGCCATCCCAAATGGCTTTTATGGCGGCTTCTTTAATATTATCCGGCGTATCAAAATCAGGCTCCCCTGCCCCAAGTCCAATAATGTCTCGGCCCGCCGCCTTCAGCTCAGCCGCCTTAGTCGATACGGCAATCGTAGGTGATGGTTTAACGCGGCTTAGTGAATCGGCGATAAAAGCCATTAAATGATCCTTTCAAAAACTGACATGTTATATTGTCTTAATATTGTCGCAAAATATGCAATATTCCCCCCTAGCGCAAGCACTGATTTCTTGGATGGCTTATTCGATCTACAGTAAGTAAGTATTCATTATTTATAAACCCTTATGCTATACTTCAAACGGTTAAATTAAAAAGTAAGTTTGGAAAGCTACATTTTATGCTCTTTAATTCATACGAATTTATATTCGCATTTTTACCTATAACTTTGTTCGTTTTTATTTTTATTTCCAGAATAGATTCTGAGAAAGCCATTGCGTGGCTCGTAATTGCCTCGTTGTTTTTTTATGGATGGTGGAACCCTAATTACCTAATTCTGATAATTACCTCTATGGTAATTAACTATACAATAGGTTTTTTCATAAATAACTTTTATTCAAGAAAAAAGACTGCTAAATATTTATTGATATTTGGAATTTTGTTTAATCTATCATTACTTGGTTATTATAAGTATGCGAATTTTTTTCTCGAAAATGCATCATTTTTACTACCAACCCAATTTGAAATTCAACAAATTCTACTTCCTCTTGCCATATCCTTCTTCACGTTTCAGCAAATAGCATTTCTTGTTGATGCCTACAAAGGCATCACGAAGGAATATAAATTTCTGCATTATGCATTATTTGTAACCTTTTTCCCACAGCTGATTGCAGGCCCTATTGTCCATCACAAGGAAATGTTGCCTCAATTCATGAACCGCCATAATATTCGTTTGAACGTCAATAATATCACTATTGGGCTGGCTATTTTTTCAATTGGTTTATTTAAAAAAGCGGTATTGGCAGATGGTATAGCCGTATATGCCAATCCCATATTCAGCATGGCTGAAGCCGGCCAACAAATGGGTTTATTTCAAAGCTGGGGTGGTGCTTTGTCATATACCTTGCAACTTTATTTTGATTTCTCCGGTTATTCTGACATGGCCATTGGAAGCGCACGCCTTTTTGGTATAAAATTGCCCCTCAATTTTCATTCACCATATAAAGCCTTAAATATTACCGAATTTTGGCGACGCTGGCATATCACCTTGTCACGTTTTTTACGTGACTATATCTATATTCCACTTGGCGGCAATCGACAAGGCGGATTGCGTCGATATATTAACCTCTTTACCACCATGCTGCTCGGCGGATTATGGCATGGCGCCGGTTGGACTTTTGTAATATGGGGAGCTTTGCATGGATTGTATTTAATAATAAATCATTTTTGGCAATTTATTGTACAAAAATTTAACTTAATCTTTCTTCAACATTCAAAGCTCTGGAAGGCTTTCGCGTGGCTGTTAACTTTTTTGGCTGTGATTGTAGGATGGGTATTTTTCCGGGCAAATAATTTGGATGCCGCAATATTATTACTGGAAAGCATGTCAGGCAAACATGGCATTTCCATTCCGAATAG
>UOFW01000236.1_pt1 | contig 21962 bp, 22 predicted proteins | sample 1989241 | NCBI WGS metagenome assembly UOFW01 (sample SAMEA4712195, study PRJEB27164) | hydrothermal vent metagenome | biome: marine basaltic hydrothermal vent biome; feature: marine hydrothermal vent; material: mineral | place: Pacific Ocean | collected 2011-06-14/2011-07-23 | depth 1719 m | reverse complement strand
ACACATGACAGTATTGGCCTTGGTGAAGATGGGCCGACCCACCAGCCGGTTGAACATTTAATGAGCCTGCGCGTGATGCCAAATTTGGCCACTTATCGCCCCGCCGATGCGGTTGAAACCGCCGAAGCCTGGGCCTGCGCCCTGCAGGATAAAGCGCGGCCAAGCGTTCTGGCCCTGACCCGCCAAGGACTGGAGCCTGTGCGCCTTACCCATAGCCGTGAAAATCTGGTGGCCAGAGGCGGTTATGAATTACGCCCCGCAGATGGCAGCGCAAAAGTCACGATCATTGCCACAGGATCAGAAGTTGAACTGGCCGTAAAAGCCCGCGAAATTTTGCAGGAGGACGGAATTCCAACCCGCGTGGTATCGATGCCCTGCACCGATATATTTGACGAGCAGTCAGAAGACTATAAAGCCGAAATCCTCGGCAATGCGGCCATTAATGTTTCCATAGAAGCCGGATCAACATTCGGCTGGGAACGTTATGTCGGGCGAGATGGCATTATCATCGGCATGAACAGTTTCGGGGCTTCTGCCCCGGCAAATGAGCTTTACGAGAATTTCGGCATTACCGCAGAGGCAATTGTCACGGCAGTAAAAAACAAACTTTAATTTCAAAAAACGGAGAATATATTCATGACTATTCGTGTTGCAATCAACGGCTTTGGGCGGATCGGGCGTTTGGCCCTTCGGGCAATTTATGAATCCGGCAGAGACGATATTGAAATTGTCGCCATCAATGATCTTGGCGCCATAGATATGAACGCCTATTTGCTCAAAAGGGATTCTGTCCATGGCACTTTCCCATTCGATGTAAATGTCGAGGGTGATGTCATGAATTTGGGCCGCAATCCCATCAAAGTTACCGCTGAACGCAACCCCGCTGATCTGCCATGGGCGGATCTTGATGTTGATATTGTTTACGAATGTACCGGTTTCTTTGCCTCCGACGAAGGATCTCAGGCCCATCTTGATGCCGGTGCGAAAAAAGTGCTTATTTCTGCCCCCGCCAAGAATGTCGCGAAAACCATCGTTTACGGTGTGAACCATGACACCCTGACCGCCAATGATGTGATTGTTTCCAATGCCTCCTGTACCACAAACTGTCTGGCCCCTGTGGCTCAGGTGTTGCATGATACCGTGGGTATTGAAAAGGGCATCATGACCACTATTCATGCCTATACCGGTGATCAGCGGGTTTTGGATACCCTGCATAGTGACCCGCGCCGCGCCCGCGCCTGCGGCCTGAGCATGATACCAACATCAACCGGTGCCGCGCGCGCTGTTGGCTTAGTTCTGCCGGAACTTGCCGGTAAGCTGGACGGCACATCTGTGCGCGTCCCAACGCCAAATGTATCCATGATCGATCTGACATTCGTGGCCAAGAAATCAACGACTATTGATGAAATTAACGGCGCCATCCAAGAAGCCGCCAATGGTCGCCTGAAAGGCGTATTGGCTTATATCACAGAGCCAACCGTATCCATCGATTATAATCATGATCCGGCAAGTTCAAGCTTTGATGCCTCCCAAACATCCGTATTGGACGGCAACCTTGTTCGTATTTTAAGCTGGTATGACAATGAGTGGGGCTTCTCCAACCGTATGTCAGACACCGCCAAGGTTATGGCTGGTCTATAATTCATGGCACACTATAAAAATATTGCTGATCTGGGCGCGCTTGATGGCAAGCGCGTCCTTATTCGTGCCGACCTTAATGTTCCCATGGGCAAAGATAAGGACGGCAATTCCTATGTCACCGACGACACGCGCATTCGCTCCGTTGCCCCCACGATCCTTCATTTGATGGACAAAGGTGCGCGCGTGATCGTCATGTCCCATTTTGGCCGCCCGAAAGGCAAAGTTCAACCGGAAATGTCGCTGGAGCAACTGGCACAGCCCTTGTCCAATGCCTTGAAAAAAGCCGTTGTTTTTGTCAATGATTGCACCGGTGATATTGTGGCAGAAACGCTGGAGGCCATGGAAGATGATGCGGTGCTTTTGCTGGAAAACCTGCGGTTTCATCCCGGCGAAACAGCCAATGACCCGGAGTTTGCCAAGGCCTTGGCCGCAAATGCCGATTTTTATGTCAATGAGGCTTTCTCCTGCAGTCACCGTGCCCATGCCTCGACCGAAGGCATTGCCCATCTCCTTCCCTCGGCAGCAGGATTATCACTTGAAAAAGAATTGACCGCCCTTGAAACGGCGCTTGGCAATCCGCAGCGCCCCCTGTGCGCTGTTGTCGGCGGGGCAAAAGTTTCAAGTAAACTGGATGTTCTGACCAATCTGGTGGAAAAAGTCGACCATCTGATCATCGGCGGCGGCATGGCCAATACGTTCCTCGCCGCAGAGGGGGTCAATGTGGGAAATTCACTCTGTGAACATGATCTGGCCGATACCGCGCGAGCCATCCTTGCCAAGGCGGTAAAGCAGAATTGCGCGATCCATCTGCCAACCGATCTTGTGGTGGCCAGAGAATTCAGGGCGGGCGCAGAAAACCGCGTCATTCCTCTTGAGGGTGTCGCTTATGATGACATGATTTTAGACGTTGGCCCTGCCACTGTTGCGGGTCTTGCCAAGATGTTGAAAAGCTGCAAAACCCTGATCTGGAACGGCCCTATGGGGGCTTTTGAAATTGCGCCTTTCGATGCGGCAACCGTTGCCCTTGCCAAGGCCGCCGGAAAGCTGACCGCAGAGGGAGCTATGGTTTCTGTTGCCGGCGGCGGCGATACGGTCGCGGCCCTGAACCATGCGGGCGTCGCAGGTCAGTTTTCCCATATCTCCACCGCCGGCGGTGCTTTCCTTGAATGGATGGAAGGCAAAGAATTGCCGGGCATTAAGATATTGGAGAAATAGGTAAAATCATGACCAAAACGCAACTTTACCTGATCTCGCCGCCCGCATTTAATCTGGATGATTTTGCCGGGCAGTTGCAAGAGGCCTTGGCGGGCGGGCCTGTAGCAAGCCTGCAATTGCGCATGAAAGATGCCCCGGATGAGGAGATTATTAAGGCCGCAGAAATTCTAATGCCGATCTGTCATGCCTGTGATGTCGCTTTTATCCTCAATGACCGCGTTGATATTGCCAAAAAAATTGGTGCCGACGGCATTCATCTGGGTCAAGGTGACATAAACTACGGCGATGCCCGCGCCATTGTCGGCCCTGATATGGCGATCGGCGTGACCTGTAAAGATAGCCGCCATCTGTCCATGATCGCGGCAGAGCAAGGGGCGGATTATGTGGCCTTCGGCGCGTTTTTTCCGACTCAAACCAAAAAGGATGCCGCGCCCGCCCATAAAGAAATATTGTCATGGTGGGTTGAATTATTCGAAGTACCTTGCGTTGCTATTGGCGGCATAACCGTGGAAAATGCCAAAGAACTGATTGATACAGGCGTAGATTTTCTTGCGGTATCCGGGGGGATCTGGAACCATAAAAAAGGACCAAAGGAAGCCGTAAGGCAGTTTAATATATTATTCAGCGCCTAATGCCCTGCGCGAGCTTGCCCTGTTAACGGCCCGCGCTGATCTTTGCCTTGCCTGCTTTTTCTTCTGCTTTTTATGGGCAAGTTTTTGCCGTTTTCTCCACCAGACCGCCCCGCCAATGGGCAAGCCTAGCATGGTCAGCCAAATGGGCCCTTTATATAAACTTGTGTCCAGTGATGCCGATTTCGGCCCCATAATATAACCCTCGTAGGTTGCCCGGGCTTCGACAAAGATATAATCCCCCTGCCCCGCCAATTCAAATTTAATCAGACCCGTACGGGCAATATCCTGAACGGCAGATAAATCCAGATATTTATGACGGATTTCGAAAAAACCGTCATAGCCATCCCGCCGGGTTTCCAATATTTCATCTGTTATCCTGAAATGCTGCCTTAGGCGCGCGTTGTCACCGGGTTCACGATAGGTCCCCAGCATTACGCTCTTTTGACCCACGGGTTTTTTCGTGACATCTCGGCGGCGCATGGTCGTGCCATAAAATACATTCCGGCCAATGGTCAGTTGCGCAACTTCCTCCTCGTTGGTCATATCAATAACGCGGCGAGAGATGTAATAGTAATCCGTTTGCCCCGAAATTGATTTCTTCCGAAAAGCCGACCCCGAATGCCGGATAATTTTCCCAGTATCTTCCAGACTGGATTTGCCAACCGTGCGAACCCATTCCTTGTCATCCCGAAATAAAAAATTAACAATCACTTTGGTAAGTACAAATTCATCACCCATGGGCAAATATGGCCGAAGATCAATCTGCCCCTGATATTTCTGAGGCCCTGAAACCAATATATTCTGGCTAGGAAGCTGAATCTTTCCGGACAGGCTTTCTGCCCCTACTGACAGTGGGAAAAGCAGCAGTAGCATATAATATCCGGCAATCTTAAAATTCATATTTCTCCCTCAACATTAAAGAAAGCCATAATAAAAAAAGAGATAATATGCGCAACTTCTTCACCTTTTGTTAAGAAATTGAGAGACTTTTATCCAATTGATAATGAATTGATATAACCCTATAAAGGGGCCATGAATGAGATAACCATCATTAAAATCACGTCAGAAAAAGACCTGAACCGCTGTTTCCATATCCGCACCACCGTGTTCGTTGAAGAACAAAATGTGCCCAGAGATGAGGAAATTGACGGATTAGACGGGCAAGCCGACCATTTTCTATTGTATCAGGGCCGGATTCCGACCGCAACGGCCCGCGTACGTTACCTGAATGATATCGCTAAAATCGAGCGGGTCGCAGTATTAAAGGGCAATAGGGGACATAAAATAGGTCACCAGTTAATGACCTATATCATGGCTGATATTAAGAAAAATCCGCAGCTAAAACACATGAAACTCGGCGCGCAGGTCCCGGTCATTGCCTTTTATGAAAAGCTTGGCTTTACCTGCCACGGTGATATTTTTCTGGATGCCGGTATCAAGCATCGCTGGATGAGCCTTGATACGGGCTGATCAGACTTTTATCTGAGACGCCCATTTTTCGGCCAAGTCCCCCGCATAGGGCAGCTTGTATTTTTCGCCTTGAAAACCCTTAATAATCAGTAATATCCACAGAATAAATCCAATGATCATCACAATCGGCATCAAGGGAATGCCTATCAGGCTAATGGATAGCGCAATCTGCAATAAACTGATCCCGCCAAAAACCACAATGGCCTGCATGGCGTGGAAGCGAACGTCCTGATCTTCTTTTTCCAGTAAGAAAAAAATCAACCCCGTTACCCAACCAAATACGTAACATAGGCCTGAGGCAACATTTTTATCTAATCCCGTGGATGTTTTACTCATTTTCTTTCCTTTTATTTTTAATATATTGAGACCTCTGCGTAAGGCCTGATTTATTTTATAATCTCATAGAACCGGCCTGCAGGCCAGTCTTTTATATCCCGCCGGGCGTGTTTTTCTGTGATTTCTTGGGGTATTTCCGGACTTCAGGCGCAGCTATCCCGTGGGGGCAGGATCCGGCAAGCCAGAGCATCAGGAATTTGGTCGCCTTGCCTGATTTGCCCTGTGCCGTGCTCTTGCTTTTCCTGTTTCCGGGGCCGGACTGCGCCGCCTCCGCACCGTCCAATCCATGCAAGCTCGGATGATCCAGCTCCGCGCGCGCAACAAACAGCTCAGGCTGCGTTTTAAATGTTTTCCTCATGACAGAATTATATCATATGATGGATGAAAAGGGAGAGTTATGCAGAGGTCTCTTTATATTACTTCTTGTCTTTAATTTTTAGCTTTATTTCATAATATATTTCATAATCAATGCGTCTTTATCGCTATAATAATTTTTCCGCCGGCCCACAGCTTTAAAGGCATTTTTTTCATAGAGGCTGATCGCGGCGGCATTATTTTCCCTGACTTCAAGAAAGATTTCCGCGATTTTATTCTTTGCGGCCAAAAGATAAAATTTTTGCAATATCTGACTTCCCATGCCTTGACCGCGAAATGCCGGCAAAATACACAGCGTGAGTATCTCAGCCTCTTCCCTCGCCTGACGCCACATCAGAAAACCGGTCACTTGCGCATTCTGCCATATGGTCATGGCCCGCGTATCCGGATTAAGCAACAAAGATGATATTTCCACTGGCGTCCAGATCTGTTCGACCGACCCCTGAAAGGACAGCCTGTGTATTTTGGACAGTTTTTCGGCGATTATGCCTTTGGCAAGACCATCATATACAGCGAAAGAAATTGTCATTGATTCTGAAAAGCATATGTTACGGGGTTGGCCGCCACCGCATCCGGCGCCCGCAGATATAAAGGCGCAATATTATCCGGAATTTCTCCCGCCTTAAGTCTCTTTGCGGCAATAAGACCAACCCTGCCCGCATTTGGCTGATTTTTCGCTGCGGGAAACGCAATCTTCCGTATGAATTCCCGGGCAAGATACGGCTTTACCAAATCCGCGCCAGTACCCACTAAATGCGTGACCTTTTCATCCAGATAATCAGAAATTTTCATTAAGGGCACCGCTGCCGGTTCCGATACAGGCCTCAATATTGGCATATCATCGCGGCCCGTTATATCAAAAACCTGCAAATAAACTTCTGATCTTCGGGCATCAAGCGCAATCGCCATCCGGCCTACAGGCAGCTTATTCTGAGGCCTCCCCATTGCTTCGGCCAAATTCTGTGCCACGGCCTCCAGAGTAGTCACAGCCACAAGCGGCAGACCGAGGGCAAGGGCAAGCCCCTTGGCCGTGGCAAGACCAATACGCACGCCGGTAAAGGCCCCCGGGCCGCGCGTTACGGCTATGGCGGTTAAATCCTCAAAGGTTACATCGGCTTTATCGCAGACTTCCAGGCACATTGGCACCAGACGCTCTGCCTGCCCGCGCATTCTATCTTCAAACAATTCGGAGATTATTTTTCCGTCTTTTATCACCGCTGCGGAGCAGGAAGACAGGGCAGAATCTAGGGCAAGTATTATCAAACTATTTCACACGCCTCATCAAAAGACAGGCGATAATCATGGGCGGTCATACCGGCCGCATCACCGTACCCCATGCTACAGATAAAATTCACCCGGCATGAGCTATCCTTGAAATAAGCTTCATTCACCTTATCCTGATCAATCTGCGGGATGAGGCAGCAATCAAGCCCCAACGCCCGGGCCGCAATGATTAAATAGCCCCCTTGAATACTACTGCCGCGAAAGGCTTCTTCCTGTGCCAGAGCCTGATTTTCCTTAAACAGACGTTTTGCCTCAGGATAATGGATAAATAAATCATCCTGCTTTTCGTAAAAATTCGCCTCAAGGCCGACAATAACGCTGAAGGGAGCCGCGCTGACCAGATCCTTTCCGGTAGATGTGACACAATCGGCCAGTTTTTTCTTGGCGTCATCACTTCTGACGATCACAAACCGGGCCGGCGAACAGTTAAGGCTTGTTGGCCCCAGCCGTAAAAGATCATACATGGCCCGAATGGTAATTTCTGAAACGGGCATATCCTGCCATCCTGTGAAAGAATGGGCTTCCCTGAAGATCACGTTCATATCCCGGTCGGAAAGTATATCTTGTGTCATCTGTTATCCTCGCCTTTAACAATGGATCTCTTTTATATATCTCATATCTTAACATATTTCTAAACCATTATTGCGGTTAACCCATTATTGCACTTAACAAAGAAGATTTTCTTTTAAAAATATCCTGCTATAGTTGACCCTTTTATAGTTGGCCCGTTACAAAATTATAAAATGATCCAATTGCAATAATTTAATTTCAGGGAATGTAATGTTTAACCTTGCCAGTCGTCGCATATCATTTATATTTTATATGGTCATAATTATGGCCTTCTCCTTTGCCATTCCCGAATTTTCGAAAGCTGAACAAACGGAACAAGCTGAAGATTCCGCGATCATTCTTATGTATCATAGATTCGGCGAAGAAAAATTTCCCACCACCAATATCACCTTACAACAATTTGACGCCCATCTGGCAGAACTGAAAAAAGAAAAATACAATATTGTCCCCCTTGATGACATCGTCACGGCCCTTAAAAATAAAGTAAAATTACCGCCCCGCACAATTGCCATCACCATTGATGATGCCTATCTGTCCATATTTCACCATGCCTGGCCAAAGTTAAAAGCCGCAAATTTCCCTTTTACCATATTCGTTTCGACCAAACCTGTAAGTCAAAATAATGCCAATTATATGACATGGCAGCAGTTGCGGGATATGGCAAGCGATCCCTTGGTCAGCATTGGTCATCATGGCCATACCCATGACCCTCTGTCTTATATGACCAAGGAACAAGCCAAAAAAGATATTGCAACGGCAACGGCGATCTATGAAAAGGAACTCGGCAGTTTCCCGGATATTTTCGCTTATCCTTACGGCGAATTCAGCCCAATGCTGGAAAATATTTTGAAGGAAATGCATATTAAAGCTGCCTTTGGTCAATTTTCCAGCGGTGCCAGCAGTCATAGCAATCTCTTTGGCTTGCCGCGTTTTGCGCTCAATGAAAAATATTCCAATATGGACCGGTTTCGTTTAATCGCGAACGCAAGGGCCTTGCCGGCCTATGACATTCTGCCCATCAGTCCGGTCATCAAAGAAAACCCGCCGCAAATAGGTTTTACCGTTGAGAGAAATATACGCGGCCTATCCGCCATGAGCTGCTACCCCTCCCACTTGGGCAAAGCCGCCAACATCACCCGTATTGGCAAGAACAGGATAGAGGTGAGATTTGACCCGCCCCTGCCCAAGGGCCGCAGCAGAATTAACTGCACCATGCCCGGCCCGGATAAAAGATGGTATTGGTTCGGACTGCCGTTTTTCGTTAAATGAAGAAATAGGCACCCCCGCTAGTCGCGGGGCTCTTGTTTATTTAAATTACGCTCAAGCGCCGCTAAAGGCTGCGCTCCCGCTTGGTCGCTAGGTCGGCGTTATGCGCCTTCCGGTTCTTGGGATTGTGCAGAGTGTCCTAGACAGCCTCAACGGATTCAATTTCAGGAATATAGTGTTTCAGCAGGTTTTGAATGCCATATTGCAAGGTTGCCGTTGAACTTGGGCAGCCTGCGCAAGCCCCCTGCATCCGAAGGTAAACCTTTCCCTCTGTGTAGGCATGAAAGGTGATATCTCCGCCATCACGGGCCACTGCCGGCCTAACCCGGGCATCAAGAAGCTCTTTAATCTGGGCGACGATTTCCGCATCTTCCGGATTTTCATCCACAGCGGGTGCGGCGACTGATGACGTCTCGGAAACCACAGGTTCGCCAGATGAAAAATGCGCCATAATAGCCCCGAGTACTTCTGTTTTTTTATCATCCCAGTCCTGATCACGTAACGTAACCGAGATAAAATCAAAACCGAAAAACGCGCCGGACACTCCCTGAATTGCAAAAAGACGTGTCGCGAGGGGTGAATTTTCAGCCTCCTCACTATTTTCAAAAAAAGCCGTCCCCTGCGCCATCACGGTTTCCCCCGGAATAAATTTCAAGGTGGCTGGATTCGGGGTCATTTCGGTCTGGATAAACATATATTCTTCCTACTGCTTTAATGGTAAAATATAAATGGCAAGTGTTGCGGTTAAAATCAAGGGCAAAATTACTTAATTATAGGAGATTGTCCGAAATTAAACGAATTTCTTGATTTCCGCTTCCGTCATATTTCCGGGAACCACAAGAACCGGCATATGCAGAACATTCAACAATTCCTCACGGAATGCTTTAATAAGAGGCCCCGGATCACCATCCACATTCGCCCCAAGTGCCAGCATATGAATATCCTGATCTTTTTTAATATATTCCGCGATGACTTCACCCGGCTCACCTTTACAAATCACTTGTTCACAATCAAGGCCGGAAATTAGTTTTATCTCTTCTGCGTATTTATCCATCATGGCCTGCGCTTCTTGCATGGCCTCTTCTTCCATGATGTCCCGAACGGCCATCCAATGCTGGAATTCACTGGGGCGAATGATGCGCATCATCACAATATTCCCGCCGACTTTTTTGGCACGTAATGAGGCCAGCCGAAGAACTTTTTTAAATTCCGGCGTATCATCCGCGATCACCAGAAATTTCCATTTTTCATCCTGAGCGGTCATGCATAACCTCATTGTTATTTTAGGTCAATTTAGGTTTCTAACGAACCTTCTATTGTTATCCTGCCACTCAAAATAGAAAATTGACAACAAAAATTTATTTTAGCAGGATATTTGTGATCTCTTTTAACTGGGTTCTCGCCCTAAGCAGATAAAATCCCTGGGCCGCAATATGGTTCTGAAATAAGAAACCATCCGTATCACAATTAGAAACAATCATCGGGTCAAGATCAATCGCAGACGACAGGCTTTGCGCCAACTGGTCCCAACTATTACCCACATCTTTATCCGTAATAACCTTTTCAAAATCAAGCCTTAGCCCCTTTAACAATAACCAGTAAGCATAGGTTCGCCCCTTGATATTGTAAAATAAATCATCCGCCTTGGTATCAAGAACGCAGCCAATACCATTGTTAATTTTCTGGGCGATCTCATCCGATGCCGATCCTATATCAAGAGAAAATTTGTCCAATGTTGACAGAAGGTTATCTGTGCGCCTTTCAAAAACCGCATCGCCAACCGCAAGCCTTTGATTATAGCTTTTCAGGTTTGCAAGCGCACTATTATACTGTTTTTCTGCGGGGGCCACGAAAAGAAAGATAGACACAGAGGGGTCCCAATACCATCTGTCGGGCGCATAATTTATGCCGCTTGCCACATCCTGTAATTCCTTATCAACCTGACTTGACCCACGGGTACGGCTGAGCTGATCTTTTAATTCTATGGCAAAGATGGCATTGGCAGAAATAATGCCCTTTTGATAATTCGCCATATTATCAAGCAAGGCCCCCGGTTTAAACCAGGGGTCATTGGAAATCCAGGAATGTTGATTTACCTCCCGGTCTATCATTGCCGCCGACATGGCCACAGCGTGGCTGCCAATGGTCGTATCGACAAGGCTGCTTGCGGCATAGTCTTTGTCATCATTAATATTCTCAACGATGACCATGCCAATCAAATAATAGAAAAAGACAAACAGGGTAAGCCCTGCCAGAATTCTTCGACCTATTTTCCAGGTAATTCTTTCCTGCAGCCAACCGAATATTCGCTTAAGTTTAACCCACATGTCATCCGCCTTTAACTTTTGCCTGAAATGTAAGTTTTGCAGACTAGTTTTTGTCTAATTCTATGACCACTCTGTCTGTAGAACCACTTGTTCCGGGAAAATCGGTAAAAAGGGCTTGAACCATATGCGGCATAAGTTTCGGCAAATCTTTACTACGGCCTTTGCTTTCTACTGTGCCCTCAAACAAGTTTTTCTGTTCGTCACTATTTGGCCTAATAACCATGCTGAGCTTACGCGTATATTTAACATAAGACCTTACATCCGAGCCATAATAACCCCCATAGCCCCCGAAAAATGAGTTACCATAAAAGCCATAACCCCAATGGGGCGAATACCAATAAGGATTATAGAAATAAGAGCCATATCCAAAGGAGAAGTTAGAGCCGCTGCTCCTGACCATTACCTTTCCGTCATCAACTGAATAATCCAACTCAACAATCAAATCAGCCTTACCATCACCCGCAGGAACATAGCCCTGCGTGGAAAGATAGGATCCCACAATATTGGCATATGATGCAAATTCAAGGCTCGGCACCTTTGCCGGATCCGCCGGTACAATCGAAACCGTTTCACCATGAGGCTTGGGAAGTTCGTGAAACCGCGATACATCAGACCTGAATGTGTTACTACAGGCTGACATTAATCCAACCATACCCAATACAAAAAATAATCTTACTACTTTGGTCATAATTTTCACCCTATTCGGTTATCCCTCTCCACAAGTGATACTTTTAAAGATAATAGCTTAGCATTAAGATTGCAAGAACCCTACGATATTATGAACATCTTTCAGAATCGGGGCTGACAGGGCGCGGGCTTTTTCCGAGCCACTTTTAAGAACTTGATCAATATAGGTTTTTTCATCCGTAAGCCGTTTCATTTCTTCTGTTATCGGCCCTAAAACAGAAACGCTTAACTCCGCAAGATCATTTTTAAATGCCGCAAAACCCTGCCCGTCATACGCCGCACAAATATCAGCCGCCGTTTTATCGCTCAGAGCCGCAAAAATATTGATCAGGTTTCGCGCTTCAGGGCGATCGTCCATTTCCTCAATTGTTCCGGCTATCGATGCGCTATCTGTTCGCGCTTTCCTGATTTTTTTAGCAATGGTATCTCGGTCATCGGTCAGATTAATCCGGCTGTTTTCTGACGGATCGGACTTGCTCATTTTTGCATTTCCGTCCCGCAATGACATGACTCGTTTTGCTTCTCCCAATATTAGTGGCTCTACGATAGGGAAAAAATCCACGCCATAATCACTGTTGAATTTCTGAGCAATATCACGGGCCAGTTCAAGATGTTGCTTCTGATCCTCGCCCACAGGAACATGGGTGGCCTTATATAACAAAATATCGGCCGCCATCAGATCAGGATAAACATAAAGGCCAACGCTGGCCCGTTCCTTATTCTTGCCGGCTTTATCCTTGAATTGGGTCATACGGTTCAGCCAGCCCATCCGCGCAACACAGTTGAAAATCCAGGCAAGCTCCGCATGTCCCGGAACCTGGCTTTGATTAAAAATGATACATTCCTTGGGGTCAATGCCGCTGGCAATCATACCGGCGGCGACCTCCCGCGTTGCATCGCGCAGCGCAGCCGGATCCTGCCATACGGTTATGGCATGCAAATCGACAACACAGAAAATGCTTTCATAGCTTTTTTGCAAAGCCACCCAATTACGGATCGCCCCTAGATAATTGCCAAGGGTCAGGTTACCCGTAGGCTGAACGCCGGAAAAAATGCGCTGCTTGAATTCAATCATGACTTTATTCCTAAGGGAGACATTTTGGACATACCCCAATTACATATTTTATAACAAGACGTGATTTATGGCCTCAAATTCCCATAGGGTCAAGTGAGCAGTGAAATCTTTCATTCAAATTTCAGGCAAATTTCAGGCAAATTTCAGGCAAATTTCAGGCAGATTTTTGTCGCTACAGTCAATGCTCATAAAAAAAAGGCCACTCTCGAAAGAGCGGCCCAAGTCTAGGGAGGAAACGCCCACGAAGGGCTTGAAAGATATTCCTACACCAAGAACATCTCTCACGACTATATTTAAGGCTAATCAGATTAAAATCAAGGGAAAAATTATCTTTATTTTACAAAGGCTTAGCTTAAACATAAAAGACACAATGTGATATTAATGCAACATAAGGACAGGTCAGAAAAAAACGTTTTATTTCAAGGAAATACCCGGATTCGAATACAAAAAGAACATTTTTATCACAAATGATTATTTCTCAAAAATAAAATAAATGTTCCATGAAAAAATCATTTTATAGCCATAAAATTTAAGAAATAATTTTAAATACCCTGATTCAAAGAAATAAGTTCAAATGATATCACAGCCCAAATCATGCCCCATACAACAAGGGTAATCCCCGTTGTGATCAACATTTTCTTGCCAATATTAGCCTTGACCGGTGATCCTGGTTCGACGATACCGGCCTCATACTCTTCATCACTTTCGTGATGGCCCTTCACGCCCCATGGCAACACCATAAAAAATACCAGCCACCAGCAAACTAGAAAGACGACCAAGTGATTTGCAATTGTCATTTTATATCTCTTCCAACTCTACAAGCGTTCCGCAAAAATCTTTCGGGTGCAAAAACAAGATGGGCTTGCCGTGCGCGCCAATTTTCGGCTCCCCGCTGCCCAAAATACGCATCCCATCGGCAAGCAGCTTATCTCGCGCCGCATAAATATCTTCGACTTCATAACAAATATGATGAACGCCGCCGGATGTATTCCTCTGAAGAAAGCCCTTAATCGGCGATTGATCCCCCAAAGGATACAGCAGTTCGATTTTTGTATTTGGCAATTCCACAAATACAGTCACGACCCCATGATCAGGCTGCTCTACCGCATCAGACACCTTGGCCCCAAGCGTATCACGATAAAGGGCAACGGCCGCATCAAGGTCATTGACCGCAATGGCCACATGGTTCAACTTTCCAATCATAGTCTATTCTTTCTTGCCTTCGATTTGAGTAATATTAACCGTTGTGATCGGCCCTGTTTCTTTATAGGTATAATTTTTGGCCGCTTTGCGCGCATAAACGCGAACAACCTCAGCCAGTTTATTTTTATCTGCCCGTTGTTTATTGGTCAATGACTTTGCTGCCGAAAACACCGCTTCTGTGATGACATCGTCAAAAGCCTCTCCCCCGCCCTCTGGATTACCAAGATTGGTTATCTTCGGGGCCGCGAGAAACAAGCCATCCCCATCAACAACCAATGATACCACAAGCGCCCCATTATAGAGTATGCGGCGGCGGGTCACAATGGCATCATCTTCACTGGGAATGATAAATTTTCCATCCAGTGCCAATCGGCCCACAGGGACATTTTCGACGATTTCCACCGGCCCCGGCGCGAGCCGAATTAAAGTACCATTCTTTGGAACAATCATTTTTGGAATGCCATGCGCTTTGCCGAGTTTTGCCTGTTTCACCAAATGGCGATATTCGCCGTGAACAGGCACCAGAATTTCAGGCCGTATCCAATCATACATCTGCTTCAATTCCGCCTGTCCCGGATGACCAGACACATGAACAAAGGCATCTTTTTCGGTAATGACCTCGGCACCCATTTCCACAAGGCTATTATGTAACCGGCCCAGCAGCTGTTCATTTCCCGGGATAATTTTGGACGAGAATATCACCGTATCCCCCCGCGAAATCACCACATCCTTATTATTACCTTGCGCGATCCGCATCATTGCCGCCCGCGCTTCGCCCTGACAGCCCGTGCAGATATACAGAATTTTTTCATTGGGCAGATAGCCCGCGTCGCTCTCAGTTACAATCCTGGGAAAGTCCTTAAGGTATCCAGCCTCTCTGGCCGCTGCCACATTGCGCTTCAATGATCGTCCAACAAGACAAACTTCGCGGCCATTGTTTTTTGCGGCCTGCGCCAATGTATCAACACGCGCCACATTGGACGAAAAAGTCGCGCAAAATATCTTTCCCTTTTTAGAGGATAGCATTTGGCTGATATTATCGCGAACCTTGCCTTCTGAGCCAGATGATACCTCGTTGAACACATTGGTGGAATCACAGACCAATGCCAGAACGCCCTCGTCCCCCACTTGGATCATTTTGCGCGCATCTGTTTTTTTCCCCAGCAGCGGTTCGGGATCCAGTTTCCAGTCCCCCGTATGAAATATGCTGCCCAAGGCTGTTGTGATCAAAAGCGCGTTGGGTTCCGGTATAGAATGGGTCAAGGACAGAAAGTCAACGGTAAAAGGCCCGATGGTCACTTGACCTTCAAGCGGTACCTCAATCAAAGGCACCTCATCCAGCAAGCCGGCCTCGGCCAGTTTAAGCCGGATCAGGATCATGGTGAAGGGCGTCGCATAAACCGGACAACGAAAACGCGGCCACAGGTGAGCCAATGCGCCCACATGATCTTCATGGGCATGGGTAATGATCAGCCCCAGAAGCTTGTCTTTTCGTTGCTCAATATAGCTGACATTTGGCATGATCAGGTCAATGCCCGGCAGATAGTCATCGGCAAAGGAAATGCCGCAGTCCACCATCAACCATTTACCTTGGGTTTTATACAGATTCAGGTTCATGCCAATTTCACCTGACCCACCGAGGGGCAAGAAATGTAAGGTATCTTTACGCTTGGATAATGACATATATTTTATTGGTTCCGGCTATAAATTTCAAAAAGGCCATAAGTGGTCAATTCCTGATCAACGATTTCTATTTCACTGATCTCCTCGTCGAATAAAGGCGCTAAGCCGCCCGTTGCCAACACTTTTATATTTTGTTCCCCATTCTGCTGGCCGTATTCTTGCCTGATCCGCCGCACCAGTCCCTCTACCAGACTAACGTAGCCCCAAAAAATGCCCGACTGGATGGCGGTAACAGTGCCAATGCCAATGACTTTTCCCGGATTTTCAACCGCAACGCGCGGCAATTTGGCCGCCGCCATATGAAGGGCCTCTACCGATAGGTTAACGCCGGGCGAAATAATGCCGCCGCAATAACTTCCCTGGTCATCAATAATATCAAAGGTGGTCGCGGTGCCGAAATCTATGATGATCATGGGGCCGCCGTATTTCTTCTGGGCCGCAACTGCATTCACCAAGCGATCCGCCCCGACCTCGCTTGGGTTATCCAGTTTAATTTCCAGCCCAAGATCAATATCCGGATCTCCGACGACTAAAGCCACACAATTAAAATACCGCCGGCACAAGAGTTGCAGCGGAAACAGCGCTTGCGGCACAACGGTCGCAACGATGGCACCGGTTATGAGAGCTGGTGAAATATTTTCAAAACACACCAAACGAGTCAACCAGACCATATATTCATCGGCAGTCCGGCTCGATGAACTTGAAATGCGCCACTTATGACGCAGCTCATCCCCGTCATGTATGGCAAAAACAATATTTGTATTTCCGGCATCTATGGCTAGCAGCATAATTAATCCTTACGGGAAAAAAACATCACCTGCGGTAATATGTCGTCTTTTGCCTTCAAACTCAAGTATAAGTGCGCCTGTTTCATCAAGGTCAACAAAAATGCCTTTGATCTCCTCATCCTGCAAACGGACGATAACCTCCTGCCGCAACCCATGGGCGCTGTCTTTCCAAGCTTGCCTGATTACAGAAAACCCCTGATTTTTCCAACGGGCTACCCAAAAATCCATGGAATGAATAAGCCGCTCTAAAACAAGTGGTGCGTCAATTTCTCTTCCCAATTCACTTGTCAAACTTGTCGCAGGATATTGACCATTTTCAGGGTGATGCGCAACATTGATACCAACACCAATAATCACATGTGATGGTGCTGCGCTGCCCTGCCCCGCAGTTTCAAGAAGAATACCGGCGATTTTTTTCCCGCGCGCCAACACATCATTGGGCCATTTACACCGCACAATATCCGGCGACTGCAAAATATCCGCCACCACATCCCGAACCGCAAGCGCCGTTACAAAAGATAATTGAGACGCCGTAGCAAGGTCGCAATCTATGGCATAGAGCAATGAAGCAAACAGATTTCCGGGCCGGGATACCCATTCACGGCCCCGCCGTCCCTTGCCTGCCGATTGCGCGGCGGCCACAACCCAGACATTGCCGCCCTGCCCCGCATCGGCTATTCGCCGGCATTCAACATTCGTACTATCCAGAATGTCGAATGCCCGAAGATCGTAACCTTCGGGCATAGAGAATGGCTTTTGAAAAACCATGCCTTTAAGATATCAATGCGGCCGCTGCCATTCTGGCATATTCCAGAACAGGTGCGTTGATTTGCGGCAGCAGAAACAGAACCATCAAGGCCGCCGAAACACCCATGATGGCTTTTAATTTGCGTGACTTCTGCAGAATAAATTCACCTTCCGGTTCATTAAAGAACATCACTTTGATAATATTCAGATAATAATAAGCCCCGATAACACTGGCCATCACCCCAATCACCGCCAGCGTAATCAAGCCGTAATTGGTTGCCATTGGATCAGCAACAGCTGTCGCGATGACCGCCTTGAACACATACCATTTACCCCAGAAACCCGCCAACGGCGGAATGCCGGCAAGGGATAACATGAATATCCCCAGTGCTGCCGCCATGGCAGGGCGCGTTTGAGCAAGCCCCGCAAGGTCGGAGATATCCTCAACCATGCCCTCCTTGCGGCGCATGGCCAGAATACATGCAAAGGTACCCACATTCATCACCATATAAATCGCCATATAAATGACCAGACCGCGCAGACCATCCTGACTGCCTGCCGCAATGCCAACCAACGCAAAACCAATATGACCGATGGAACTATAGGCCATCAGGCGTTTAATATTTGTTTGCACGACCGCCGCAACCGATCCCAGAACCATAGACGCCAGAGACATAAAGACAATCACCTGTGTCCATGATTCAGACAATTCCCCGAATGGCACATAAAGCACCCGAACAAGCAGGGCCAATGCAGCAACCTTTGGCGCGACCGCAAAGAAAGCCGTAACGGGTGTCGGTGCGCCTTGGTAAACATCCGGCGTCCACATATGGAACGGCACGGCAGAAATCTTAAAGGCAAGGCCAGCCAAGACCAAGGCCATGCCGATGATCACCCCAATATCCGGCCCATGGCTCGCCTGTGACAGGGTTTGACCAATGACCGTGAAATTGGTGCTGCCGACAAAACCATAAATGAGCGAGCTGCCAAATAGCAATATGCCCGATGACAAGGCACCAAGAACGAAATATTTAAGGCCGGCTTCTGTCGCAAGTTCGCTATCCCGGCGAATAGAGGCCAAGACATAAAGGCTTAAGGATTGCAGTTCCAGCCCCATATATAAAGACATCAGATCATTGGCCGAAACCATAACCATCATACCTAATGTGGCCAGAAGCACCAGAATGGGATATTCAAACCGCTCTTCTTTCTCATCTTTAAAATACTGCATCGACATGAATACCGCCAAGGCAGAGGCCACCAAAACTAATATTTTCATAAAAGATGTAAACCGATCAACCACGAACATATTCTCAAAGGTATAAACCGCTGCATCATTCCATGTCACCGTTATGATTAACGTAATAATCATAACGGCAGCCGTAAGAAGAGAGACAAGCTCTGTCGATTTATTACCCCGAAAAACGCCAAGCATCAATAAGACCATGGCACCAATAGCCATAAATATTTCGCCGTAGGCCGGGGCCAAATCAGGAAGCAGTGTTTCAGTCATCTCATATTCTCCCTAAGGCGCCATGGTTTCAGCAACCGCACTAAGCGCGGCCTGATGATTTGTAACAAGATTTTCAACGGACACATGCATGAAATCCATAAATGTTGAGGGATAAACCCCCATCCAGATGGTGAAAAATATCAAGGGGGCGAAAATCAGAATCTCCCGCTTGCTTAAGTCCAGCATGGCTTTCAGGTCCGGCTTGACCAATTCGCCAAACACCACCTTGCGGTACAGCCACAGCATATAAGCCGCGCCAAGGACAAGCCCCGTAGCCGCGAAAAATGCGGCCCAGATACTAACTTTAAACAAGCCAATCAACACCAGAATTTCACCAACAAAATTACCGGTACCCGGAAGCCCGACCGCCGCCATGGTAAAAAACATAAAGACGAGCGCGTATCTCGGCATGATATTCACCAGACCGCCATAACGGTCAATCTCGCGGGTATGCAGCCTGTCATAAATAACCCCAACGCAGAGGAACAAGGCGCTGGCCACCAGACCATGCGCCAACATAACCATGATCGCCCCTTCAATGCCCTGCACGTTAAAGGCAAAAATACCGAGCGTGACAAACCCCATATGCGCAACCGATGAATAGGCGATCATCTTTTTCATATCATTCTGCATCAAGGCCACAAGCGAGGTATAAATAATCGCAATCACCGACAAAGTATAAATCAACCACGAAAGATCCACTGAGGCGACCGGAAACATGGGAAGGGAGAAACGCAAGAAGCCATAACCGCCCATTTTAAGCAAGACACCCGCCAGAATAACCGACCCTGCCGTTGGGGCCTGAACATGAGCATCCGGCAACCATGTATGTACCGGCCACATGGGTACTTTAACTGCAAAAGAGGCAAAGAAAGCAAGGAACAACCACGTCTGGGCATCAATGGCGAAATCATAGGCCATCAAAGTCGGAATATCTGTGGTTCCCGCCTGAAAATACATATACATCATGGCAAGCAGCATGAATACCGAACCTAGTAACGTATAAAGAAACAATTTGTAAGACGCATAAACGCGGTTTTTACCGCCCCATACCCCGATGATCAGGAACATGGGGATCAAGCCCCCTTCAAAGAACAGATAGAATAAAACCAAATCCAACGCACAGAAAACACCGATCATTAATGTTTCTAGAATCAGGAAAGCAATCAGATATTCCTTCACTCTGCTTTTGACCGAAATCCATCCGGTCAGGATAACAATTGGCATGATAAAAGTGGTCAGCATGACAAATAATATTGAAATGCCATCAACGCCCATATGGTAATTAATATTATCACCAAGCCAAGCGGTCTTTTCCACAAATTGGAAATCGGCTGTGGTTTTGTCAAATGTGAACCACAGGATTAAGGACACGATAAAAGTGAAAACCGTCGTGAACAAAGCCACATGCTTGGCTCTTTTGTCCGAATTTTCACCCTTGATCATTAAGATAAAAAACACACCAACCAGAGGCAGGAAAGTAATGATTGAAAGAATCGGGAAATGTTCCATTAGCTTGCTCCTCCCCCGGAAATAAAGACAAACCAGGTAACAAAAGCGGCTATTCCCATCAGCATGGCGAAGGCATAATGATAGATATAACCACTTTGCAGTCCCCGAAATTTACGCGCAAGAGTCAAGACGCTTGCCGCCGCCCCGTCCGGGCCAAATCGGTCGATAATATTTTCGTCGCCCTTCTTCCACAAGAAGACACCCAGCTTTTTCGCGGGATTAACCAGAAGATAGTCGTAAATCTCATCAATATACCATTTATTATAGGACAAGGCATAAAGATAACGGAAAGTGCCCGCAAAGCGGGCTGGTGTTTCAGGCTTGATAATATAGGCATACACCGCGATCAGGAAACCCAGAACCATCACGATAAACGGTGAGGCAATCACCCAGCCCGGCACATGATGCGCGGCCTCCATAACATTATTGGCCGCATCTTTAAGGAATAGGGCGCTGCCCCAGAAATCCTCGTAATTTTGACCGATAAAATAATCTTTAAAGAGGAAACCTGCGAGCAAAGCCCCCAAAGCTAAAATATAAAGCGGGGCCATTATCCAATTGCCGCTTTCATGGATATGATCCTGCACCGATTTAGGAGACCTGTTTTCACCAAAGAACGTCATGAATATCAAACGCCAGCTATAAAATGACGTCAGAAGTGCGGCAAACACGCCCATGAAGAAAGCATAGCCCGCCATTGAAGAATCTGAGGCAAAGGCCGCCTCAATAATCATATCTTTCGAATAATATCCGGCAAGGAACGGAAAGCCGGTCAGGGCTAATGTCCCGATAACCATCATGGCAAATGTCCAGGGGATTTTCTTACGCAATCCCCCCATTTTCCGCATATCCTGTTCATCGCTCATGGCATGAATCACGGAACCTGAGCCTAAGAACAACAAGGCTTTAAAGAAAGCGTGGGTGAAGAGATGGAATATGGCCGCGCCATATGCCGAAATTCCCAAAGCAAAAAACATATACCCTAGCTGCGAGCAGGTGGAATAGGCAATCACCCGCTTAATATCATTCTGCGTGGTTCCAATGGTGGCTGCAAAAATGGCGGTTGAGGCCCCGATAAACGTCACAAAGGCCAAGGCATCCGGTGAATATTCGAAAATAGGCGAAGTACGGGCAACCATAAAGACACCGGCAGTGACCATAGTTGCCGCATGGATCAGCGCAGACACAGGGGTCGGGCCTTCCATGGCGTCCGGCAACCAGGTATGCAGGCCAAGCTGGGCCGATTTACCCATAGCCCCAATGAACAACAGAATACAAATGGTCGTGATCAGATCCAAATCCATCCATAAAAAGTGAATTACCTGTCCTTGAAGCTCCGGAATTTTAGCAAAAACAACATCAAACTCTACAGACCCTGTCACCATATAGATGGCAAAGATACCAAGGGCAAAGCCAAAGTCGCCAACCCGGTTAACCAGAAAAGCCTTGATGGCCGCCGCGCAGGCTGATGGCTTTTTATACCAGAAACCAATAAGGAGATAAGACGCAAGACCCACACCTTCCCAGCCAAAGAACATCTGGACAAAATTATCCGCCGTCACCAGCATCAACATGGCAAAGGTAAAGAGGCTCAAATAAGCCATAAAACGTGATTTATGGGGATCATGGCTCATGTAA
>UOFW01000040.1_pt1 | contig 22363 bp, 20 predicted proteins | sample 1989241 | NCBI WGS metagenome assembly UOFW01 (sample SAMEA4712195, study PRJEB27164) | hydrothermal vent metagenome | biome: marine basaltic hydrothermal vent biome; feature: marine hydrothermal vent; material: mineral | place: Pacific Ocean | collected 2011-06-14/2011-07-23 | depth 1719 m | reverse complement strand
CGCGCCGGACAAGGCATTGCTCATCTCATCAAGAATATACGCCCGGCCTTCGGCAGCCTGTTTCAGGGCCACATCCATGATATCCCGCGTAATGCCGGTGATCTTGATGTCCATCTGTAATGACGTGATACCTTCAGAGGTTCCGGCCACTTTAAAGTCCATGTCGCCTAAATGATCTTCATCACCCAGAATATCGGACAGAACAGCGTAATCATCGCCTTCTTTGATCAATCCCATGGCAATACCGGAAACAGGGCGCTTCAGGGGTACGCCCGCATCCATCATGGAAAGTGACGCGCCGCAAACAGACGCCATAGAAGACGAGCCATTGGATTCTGTAATTTCAGAAACCACGCGAATGGTATAAGGGAATTCGCCATGATCCGGCAAAACCGCCCGCATCGCGCGCCAGGCCAATTTACCATGACCTGTTTCGCGGCGGCTTGTGCCCATCATGCGGCCAACTTCGCCCACGGAATAGGGCGGGAAGTTATAATGAAGCATGAAACGTTCTTTATATGTGCCTGTCAAAGCATCAATGAACTGTTCATCATCACCGGTACCAAGTGTGGTCACAACAGTTGCCTGTGTCTCGCCGCGCGTGAAAAGCGCAGAACCATGGGTGCGGGGCAGGATGTTCACTTCGGAAGCGATGGCCCGTACCTTGTCCAAAGCCCGGCCATCAATACGTTTCCTGGTTTTTATGATGTCGCCGCGAACAATTTTCTGCTCCAGCTTTTTCAATAACTCACCAATCAAGCCAGAAAGAGCTGGATCATCATCAGCATTCAATTCTGCTTTGACTTGATCCTTGATCGCGCCGAGCTGTGTTGAGCGAACCTGTTTCACGGTTTCGCCGTAAGCATCGCGAAGGCCTTTTTCGGCAAGCTTGGCAACCTTTGCGGCCAATTCAGAATGATCTTCCGCTTCTGGCATTTCGATGGGGTCTTTGGCGGCGACTTCGGCCAGTTCAATGATGGCATCAATAACCACTTGCATCTGTTCATGGCCATACATAACCGCGCCAAGCATAATGTCTTCAGAAAGCTCATTGGCTTCTGATTCCACCATCAAAACAGCGTCTCTTGTACCGGCAACAACCAGATCAAGGTCTGATGTTTCCAACTGTTCATACGTCGGGTTCAGAATATATTCTCCGTCGATATAACCAACGCGGGCCGCCCCAATCGGGCCCATAAACGGCAGACCGGAAAGGGTTAATGCGGCACTTGTGCCAATCAATGCTGTGATATCCGGATTATTCTCCAGATCGTGCGACATAACGGTCGCGACCACTTGGGTTTCGTTTTTAAAGCCCTTGACAAAAAGCGGGCGAATGGGGCGGTCAATCAGGCGGCAGGTCAATGTTTCTGCTTCGCCTGGACGGCCTTCGCGTTTAAAAAAGCCACCCGGGATTTTACCGGCGGAATAAGCGCGTTCCTGATAATTTACAGTAAGCGGGAAAAAATCGATGCCCACTCTTGCTGTTTTTGCCGCTGTCACAGCGGTCATGCAGGATGTTTCGCCGTATGTCACCATCACGGCACCATCTGCCTGACGGGCAATACGACCGGTTTCCAGAACCAATGTCCGGCCACCCCAATTAATTTCTTTTCTGTGTATTTCAAACATGTATATGTCTTACCTTAACCTACGGTTTTCGCGCTCTGGCCCGGGCCCATCCCAAGCCAGAGACATTCGAAAACCTTTATGCATAACCCCTATGGTCATACAATTTGCCTCATATTTATAACGAGGTCTATTTACGCAGACCAAGACGCTTGATCAATGACTGATAGCGTGCTTCGTCTTTTGATTTCAGATAACTGAGCAAACCACGGCGCTTGTTAACAAGCATCAACAGACCCCGACGTGAATGATTATCTTTTTTATGAGATTTAAAATGTTCCGTCAGGTTGAGAATTCTTGTCGTTAGAATGGCAACCTGTACTTCCGGGGAGCCGGTATCGCCTTTTACTGTGGCATAATCGTTAATCAGTTCCTGTTTCTTTTCAGCTGTAATCGACATCATATACTCCTTATTAAAAAATTAAACGTTAAACACCCGTACCGGTATCAGGATCGTTTTTTCAGAAGTGATATCAACATTACACAATGCGATTAAGCGTGTGCCTGTCATCACTCTGATGATCCCTTGAGGAAGTGGGCTTTCTATTTCAAGCCTCTGTCCATGGGACAAAAGCTCTGCCTGATCTTCTGTAACGGCCAATGCCAAGATGTCGTCCAGCACGGTCACTATGGGAAGAATCCATTCTTCAGGCGGCGCACTATGGCAAAATTCCTCAAGCTTTTCCAGTGAAATCGACTCATTCAAACCAAATGGCCCAACCCGGGCTCGCCGAAGCTTTGACACAAAGCCCACGGTGCCTAATTTTACCGCTAAATCCCGCGCCAATGAGCGGACGTAAGTGCCTTTCCCGCAAGAAACCTTAAGGCTTGCCTGCTGGCCATCATAAGATAAAAGCTTCAGGGAAAAAATATCCACCTCGCGCGGCTTCATTTCCACGTCAATGCCGGCCCGGGCGAGGTCATAGGCTCTTTTGCCGTCCACCTTCAAGGCGCTGTAAATTGGCGGAACCTGCATGATTTTTCCTATAAAATCCGGCAGCGCGGCATGAATATCCTTTTCTGCGGGGCGCAGATCGCTGGTGCCTGTCACATCGCCTTCCCCATCATCGGTCGTCCGTGCCTCGCCGAAAGTCACCGTAAATTCATAGGTTTTTCGCGCATCCATAATAAAGGGGATCGTTTTTGTCGCCTCCCCAAAAGCAATGGGTAGAATGCCCGTGGCCAAGGGGTCAAGCGTGCCGCCATGGCCAACTTTTTGCGCCTTGGTCAACCACCGGCATTTGCCCACAACTTGTGTTGAGCCCATCCCAAGCGGTTTATCAATAGCCAGCCAGCCGTCAAGCTTGATGCCTTTGCGCTTTCTGCCATTCGGATCGCTCAAAATTCAGTCTTCCTCAGATGCGCCGGGCTCAGATGCATCAGGCTTCTTTGCCAAATCCTGGGCAACATGGGGACTATTGAGCAATTGCTCAATATGATCCGCTTCGCCAAAACTGCCGTCGCTGGTGAATTTCAGGTTCGGCAGATATTTCATACTCACCATTCCGGATAATTTACCGCGTATGAATTTACGGCACCGGTTTAACCCTGCCACCACATCCTGTTCATTAACGCCGCCAAGCGGCATGACATAAATGGTGGCATTACGAAGATCAGGACTACAGCGCACTTCGGTCACGGTAATGGATACCCCCTCTAAAGAAGGGTCCCTGATTTCGCCGCGCATGAAAATTTCGGACAGGGCATGCCGGATATTCTCGCCGACCCGTAATACCCTGTGGCTTGGCCCCTGATTATTTTTCAGATCATCAAAATTCAATTTAGACATCTATATATCCTTAAGGGATGACGGCTCCCAAAACAGTCTAAATTATAAAGAACGCTCTATTGTCTCTACTTCGTAACATTCAATGGTGTCGTCTTTTTTCAGGTCGTTATAGCTGGCAAAATTCATGCCGCATTCCGTTCCAGACTGCACTTCATTCACATCATCCTTGAAACGACGCAGGGAACCAAGGTCGCCCTCAAAAATCACCACATCATCCCTGAGCAAGCGCGCTTTGGCACCTTTACGGATAATGCCGTCAAGCACAAGGCAACCCGCAGCCTTACCGGTTTTCCCGGCGGAGAAGATATCAAGAATTTTCGCAGAGCCCAATATTGTTTCCCGCAATTCAGGCGCGAGCTTGCCAGACATAACGGCCTTAATGTCATCCACAAGATCATAAATCACAGAATAATAACGGATTTCAACACCTTCCTGATGGGCCAGCTCGGCGGCCTTGCGACTGGCACGGACATTAAAGCCCAAAATTGGTGCGCCGGACGCGATGGCCAATGTCACATCGGATTCTGATATGCCGCCGACCGCAGAATGCAGGATTTTAGCCTGAACTTCGTCCGTATTCATGCTTTCCAAGGCACCGCTAATGGCTTCGCAAGATCCCTGAACATCTGCCTTGATCACCAGAGGCACAATTTCCGCCTGCTTGCTGCTCAATTTCTCAAACATGGCCTCAAGCGTTGCTTTTGGTGCCGCTTCTTTTTGTAATTTCTCCCGGCTTTTACGGAACTCGGATACTTCACGGGCTTTGGCTTCTGTATCCACGACAATGAAGCTATCGCCAGACCTTGGCATACCACTAATGCCAAGTACGCCAACAGGAACCGATGGGCCGGCCTTTTTCACATTACGTCCATGGTCATTCAACATGGCCTTTACGCGGCCCCATTCACTGCCACATACAAATATATCGCCTATTTTCAATGTGCCGCGCTGAACAAGAACTGTGGCAACAGTGCCTTTCCCCTTATCTAGCCGCGCCTCAACCACCGTACCATCGGCATTTCTGTCTTGATTGACTTTCAGGTCAAGCATTTCCGCCTGAAGCTGGATGGCTTCCGCCAATTTGTCCAGATTGGTGCCTTTTAAGGCGGATACTTCCACGTCAAGCACTTCACCGCCCATACTTTCCACAAAAACTTCATGTTGTAGCAAGTCCTGACGAACCTTATCAGGATTTGCCCCCGCCTTATCCATTTTGTTAATGGCCACAATGATAGGGACTTCTGCCGCCTTGGCATGGCTGATGGCTTCTACGGTCTGGGGCATGATACTATCATCGGCCGCCACCACAAGGATCACAATATCCGTGACGCGCGCGCCGCGTGACCGCATGGCAGAGAAGGCCGCATGGCCCGGTGTATCAAGGAAAGTGACCTTTTCACCATTCGCCATACGAACCTGATAAGATCCAATATGCTGGGTAATTCCGCCGGCCTCTCCTTTAATCACAGAAGATTTCCGAAAGGCATCAAGGATGGATGTTTTACCATGGTCAACATGACCCATCACAGTCACAACGGGGGCGCGTGATACCAGTTCACTTTCCGAATCATCCGGCCCGGCAAGATCAACTTCCACATCAGCTGCGCTGATCCGCCTGACCTTATGGCCAAATTCTTCCACAATCAGTTCTGCTGTATCCTGATCTATTTCCAGGTTGGCCGTAGCCATCACATCCATTTTCATCAGCGCCCGAATAACATCGACCGTTTTTTCTGTCATCCGGTTGGCCAATTCCGCCACCGTAATCACATCCGGAATGATAACCTCGCGGAAAATCTTTTGTTGTATGCCTTGACCGCCTTTACGTTTTTCCTTGGCGCGCGCCCTTTTCAGAGCGGCAAAACTGCGTTGACGTTCCTGAGCCCCGCCAGAGAGCGCTTGCGTCACGGTCAATCGTCCCGTACGCCGCGTTGGCTCGGTCCGGCTTCGAGAAGGCTTAGCCGCAGGACGCTCGCCAGGTTTTGCATTACCCTCTGCGGCGTGTTTTTTCGCAATCGGCGCTGATTTGGCTTTTTCTTTTGGTGCCGCCGGGGCTTTCTTGGCTTCCAAATCTGCTTTCGCGGTTAATGCTGCCTCGATCTTTTTCTTAATTTCGAGATCGGCTTGGAATTTAGCATCATCATGGGCGGATTTTTTGGCTTCCTTAGCGTTCGTTACAGCCTTTTCCTTATTTGATACAGATTTCGCGGCATCCTCTACGGCTTTTCTTTTTGCCGCTTCCAGCTCTAATTTGGCCCGTTTTTCAGATTCAATATTGGCCAAACCCAAAGCATTGGCGCGGGCCTTCAATTCACTTTCCGTTAATTGTCGGCCACCTGATGACAGTGGCTTTTTCTTTGCCTGCACAGTGATTGTCTTTTCAGGCACCGCCGCAAATGAGGGAACGGGTGAATTATCGGCCACCGGTGCCTGTTCGCCCGACTTCAGCATCAGCTTTTTCTTACGCTGGACCACCACGCCGCCCGGCGCACGCGAACTTGTAGGTACCGCCGCCACGGATGGCTTCAGTTGCAGCGTTTTCCTCCCGGAAACCGATCCAGAAACCGATAATGGTTTTTTTGTATCCTTATCGTCACTCATTCTATATTTGCCTATTCGCCTTACGCTTACTCAAATCAAAAATTTTATCACGATATTATTATAACATCGCAACACCTTCATACCGGGAAAATTCCTTTATAAAACTTTCCGTCATTCCACCCGGCAATAATACCACGTGAACCGCATTGGGCAATCCCAATGTCTGTCCCAACTGTTTGCGGGTAAACATATCAATCACCCGAATTTTTTCAAGAACATTCCCCAGACCAGAGCATAATTTACTTCGCCCGTTATCTGCGGCATCTTCTGCTGTAACCAAAGCCCGGCACTTATGAGCTTTGAGCTTCGCCCGCACCTTTTCAAATCCCGAGACCAATAGTCCCGCGCGATTTACCAGGCCCAAATAATTCAAACATCTCTGCCTGAGCAATTGTTCCACCAGATCCGGCAGATTGTCATCCACCCTGACCTGTATTTTCTGCCCTGCTGCCTTAGGCTTTGGCTTATCCTCTGGCTCTTCAAGCGTCTCAACATCGGCCTGCCCACGGCCAGAAAGCGCCAGCCTGGAGGCAGAGGCCCTATGCCCAAAACGGACAAAAATCTTTTTCTTCATGGCACTTTGCAGCACCGCGCGATCTGCCAAAACCCAGCCGCCGCGCCCGGGGAGCTTTCCCGCCACATCCGGAATGACATTTCCGGCAGGATCCAGAACAAAGCGGATCATTTTATGCGCCGAATAGGTCTCACCCGTTACCAGACATCGTCTTTCCCGCAGCTTTTTACGCCGGCGTTTTTGGTCCAATTTTTTACCCAGCTTCTGACTTATCTTCTGGCTTTACATCTTCTGGAGTACCATCAGCAACCTCGCCCTCTTCGTCGTCAAACCAATGGGCGCGCGCTGCCATAATGATCTTATTGGCCTGTTCTTCGTCCAGCCCTGATCCGCGCAAAATACCATCTTCCTGACTGGTCAATTCATCGGCGGCCAGATCACCAAGGTCATCCAGCGTTTTAATGCCGGCTTCCCCGAGCGTTACCATCATGGCAGAGGTAAGGCCTTCGATGGCCGCGATTTCGTCAGAAACCCCCAATTCAACGCGGGATTTTTCAGATTCAAGCGTCTGACGCTCCAGCGCTTCACGGGCGCGGCTTTGCAGCTCTTCCACCAGATCTGCATCAAAACCCTCAATGCCTGCGAATTCTTCCGGTGCCACATAGGCCACCTCTTCCATATTACGGAAGCCTTCGGCCACCAGCAACAGGGCCAGAGTTTCATCCACATCCAACTGGGCAACAAATAATTCTGTACGCACCTTGTATTCTGCTTGACGTTTTTCTGATTCGGCGGCCTCGGTCATGATGTCCACCTGCCATTCACTCAATTGCGAGGCCAGACGAACATTCTGCCCCCGGCGTCCAATAGCCAGGCTCAACTGATCTTCGGCCACCACAACATCAATACGTTTTCTGTCTTCATCCAACACAACTTTGGTCACATCAGCAGGTGCCAAGGCACTAATAATGAAGGTAGCGGGATCCGGAGACCATTGGATAATATCAATTTTTTCACCGGCAAGCTCATTGACCACCGCCTGTACGCGGCTGCCGCGCATGCCCACACAAGCCCCCACAGGATCAATCGAACTATCTGAACTGCGCACCGCGATTTTTGCCCGGCTTCCCGGGTCACGGGCAACACCAACAATTTCAATAACGCCATCATAAATTTCAGGCACTTCCTGCGTGAAAAGCTTGGCCATAAAATCAGGGTGAGAACGGGACAAGAAAATTTGCGGCCCGCGCAGCTCCCGGCGCACATCCGCAATATAGGCCCTGATCCGGTCACCGTTACGCATATGCTCGCGCGGGATCATCTGATCGCGGCGTATAATGGCCTCTGCCTGCCCGACATCAAGGATGACATTACCATATTCAACCCGCTTGACCACACCATTGATAATTTCACCAACCCGTTCCTGATACTCATCAAACTGGCGTTGACGCTCTGCATCACGCACTTTCTGCACGATAACCTGCTTTGCAGTTTGCGCCGCAACCCGGCCAAAATCAATGGGCGGCAACTCGTCGGCAAGAAGATCACCAATCACGGCGTCCTCTTTTAGCTTCAAGGCGTCATCCAGAGTAAGCTCGGTCGCATGGTTTTCCACATGCTCCACAACTTCCATAACACGGTAAAGCTTTATATCGCCGGTTTTGCGTTCAATATGAGCTTTAATCTCATTTTCCGCCCCATATCTTGATCGCGCCGCCTTTTGAATGGCCTCTTCCAAAGCCTCCAACACGATTTCCTTATCAATATTTTTTTCCCGTGCAACCGCATCAGCAATTTGAAGTAATTCAATTCTGTTTGCACTAACTGCTGTTGTCATAGCCTGAACTCCATTCATGCTCGCCCGAGCATATATTCTCAATTCTATATATTATTTACCCGCTGCGGATACCATCGCCAGTAATTCATCCGTCAATACAAGTTTGGAACGGTAAATATTATTGAAATCCACTTCAAAAACCTCGCCGTCCACGTCAATCTTTACCAAATCACCGCTCAAATCACTGCTAAGGCCCTTTAATTTGCCTCGAAACCGGCGGCGGCCCCCTTCAGGGACTGATAATTCTATCTTAATCTCATAACCCGCATAATTTTCAAAATCTTTTCGGCGGGTCAGAGGCCTGTCTATGCCAGGCGTACTGACCTCTAAAACATATTCAGCCGATATGGGGTCTTCCACATCCATAATGACGGAAATTTCCCGGCTCAATTTAGCACAATCTTCAACCAGCATACTGCCGTCAGGCCGTTCGGCCATAATTTGTAACGTCATTGCCTCACCGCGCGCCGAGTTTTGCAGCGCGATACGGATTACTTCATAACCCATTGCCTCAGCAATAGGATCGATAATTTTATGTAACATTTCAATCTGTGACGACACAGTATATTTCCACTTTAGCTTTCACCAAACAAAAATGCAGGCCAGAGATCTATTTGAGTGATCCACTTGCCCGCACTCTAAACCTTCAAGTGATTCGGTTGGTATATATATAGTCAAAAAGCAGAGAACTTCAAGCGAATAGTATGATAGGGGGAACTATGCTGTGCGCGGCCGGCGAATAAAGCGCAAATAACTGCTTTTTCGCCCCTGTTCCAGCGACTTGCCTTCATAACGGCTTGGCGGCCAGTCTTTTGATCTCGCGCGCCAATTCTCCGGTTTATCGCATACCCAGTCAAAATCCTGAGACGACAACATATGCGCCACAATCCAGCGGCAATATTCCATATGATCGGTTCCAATGCGAAGCTCTGCGCCGTCTTTGAGAATTCGCGCCAAGGCCGCTATATTTCCGGCGCTGACAATACGGCGTTTATGATGGCGGGCCTTTGGCCAGGGATCAGGGAACAAAATAAAAGCCCGGCCAATGGATTTATCCGGCAGGCTGTCCATCATAAGACGGGCGTCATCTTTGAAAATCCTGATATTTTCAAGCCCGCGAGCTTCGAGCTGATCAACAAGGCTTGAGACACCATTTATAAAAGGCTCGCAACCGATCAAGCCAACGGACGGATTATTCTCCGCCTGAGTCGCCAGATGTTCGCCCTTGCCAAAGCCGATCTCCAGCCAATAATCCTGCGGCGGCCTCTTAAAATATTCTTCCGGGGCAATTGGATCACCGGGCTCATCATCGGGCTTCTGATCCGGCAGAATTATCTCTATTTTTGGCAACCATTTATCAAGCCGCGCCTGACGGGCAGGCGACAGCGCCGCCGCAAGACGTCGCCCATAAACCCGGCTGCCTTTAATGTTTTCCAGATCTCGCATATAAATCATATAAGGCCCATAAAGCCCTATGTCCATGCCAAAAGAATACCTAAGAATTATAGCTTAAAAATGAGATTTTAGCCGATCTGCCAAATCCAGTTTTTCCCATGAAAAGCCCCCATCCGCATCCGGCGCACGGCCAAAATGGCCATAAGCCGCTGTCCGTTCATAAATGGGCCGATTAAGGTTGAGATGCTCGCGAATGCCCCGAGGACTCAAGTCCATCACCTCAAACAATATTTTTTCGAGAGCCTCGGGAACTATATTGCCTGTCCCATGAAAATCCACATATAGGGATAGTGGGTGGGATACCCCAATGGCATAGGACAATTGTATGGTACAGCGGTCCGCAAGACCTGCAGCCACAATATTTTTGGCAAGGTAACGCGCGGCATAGGCCGCAGACCTGTCAACTTTTGTCGGGTCTTTACCAGAAAAAGCGCCGCCGCCATGAGGGGCCGCACCGCCGTAAGTATCCACAATAATCTTCCGGCCCGTCAAGCCCGCATCCCCGTCCGGGCCACCAATGACAAACTTACCCGTAGGATTGATATAAAGTTCTTTTTCAGGGCACATCCAGCCCGCAGGCAAAGTTTTTTCAATATGCTCAATGACAATTTCCCGAACCCGTTCTTGCGACACATCGGCGCCGTGCTGGGTGGAAACCACAACAGACGCCGCCCCAACCGGTACGCCATCCTCATATTTTAAGGTTATCTGGCTTTTGGAATCAGGTCCAAGCTCTGTAATGCCGCCGTGCCGGGCCTCTGCAAGGGACTGCAATATGGCATGAGAATAATGTAGGGGCGCGGGCATATAAACATCCGTCTCATTGGTGGCATAACCGAACATAATGCCCTGATCACCCGCTCCTTCGTCTTTATTGTCCCCGCTATCCACCCCCATGGCAATATCTGCGGACTGTCCGTGCACATGAACCTCAACAGACATATCCTCCCAATGGAACCCCTCCTGTTCATAGCCGATATCCTTGACCACTCTGCGAGCCGCCGCGGCCATAGCCTCTGCGTCAATTGAGGACGGGCCCCGCACCTCACCCGCCAGAACAACGCGGTTAGTGGTGGTTAGTGTTTCAACAGCCACACGTGATTCTGGTTCCGCGCTCAAAAATAAGTCAACGATTGCATCAGAAATACAGTCTGAGACTTTATCGGGATGCCCCTCTGATACGGATTCACTGGTAAATAAATAATTTTTTCTGGTCATATGTCATTCTCCGGCAATGAAATTCTAAAATTCTACTTGGAACATAACATATCATTTATATAAAGAAACCTTTATATTTAATTAACATCCTCTTGTCCTCTTGATAATACCAATGATGAAAATATGTCCCCATAGCCTGTTAAGCCATACAGAACAAAAGCTTGGAACGATCAGTCCCAAGCTTTAAATCATACGAAAAATAATCTGAATTATTAGTTAATGGCGTTTTACGCTATTATAGCGATATCACTTTGAGGATAAATCATCAGAAGGAAGTTCCGAATTTGCCCATTCCGGCATGGTCACATGATTTTCCGCAGAAACGCCGCTTCGGCTCAAAACAATGGGGATTGTCCGAAACAGGATTTTCAAATCCGTTAGAAAACCACAATTATCCACATACCAGACATCCAGAATAAATTTCTGGTTCCAGCTGATGGCGTTCCTGCCCATGATTTGCGCCCATCCGCTAATACCGGGGCGAACTTCATGGCGGCGCATTTGTTCAGATGTATAGCGGGATCCATATTCTGCAATGAACGGCCGTGGGCCAATCAAGCTCATGTCCCCAATAAGAACATTCCAGAGTTGCGGCAATTCATCAAGGCTGCAGTCCCGAAGCAATTTGCCAAATTTTGTCAAACGATATTCATCGGCCAGAAATACGCCGTTCTCGTCTGTACAATTGGTCATGCTGCGAAATTTCCAAATGGTAAAAACTTCCCCATTCAGCCCCAACCTGTCCTGCGTGAATATTATCGGGCTTCCTAATTTGATACGTACTAAAATTGCCGTAATAATCAAAATAGGTGATAATAATAATACCAGAAAAATGGCACCGGTTAGGTCCAGCAGCCTTTTCCAAATATTTTTATATGTTAAGCCCCTCATCTTTTATTCCTCATAGTCACCATTATCGTCAATGCCCTGTTAATAACCCCTTAAGGTTAATGCAGGATTAACAATCTGCAAAAAAACATATATTTGAAATGCCTTTGTGCAACGACCCCCCAATGACTTAATTTTAACGCTTGCATTAAAAATCAACCATACAGTTCTGAGTCGCAGAAAAATTAACTTCTACAGGTGGGTTATCATCATGATGATCTCTTTGCAAGCATAAAAAGCTATTTAGTCCTAATGGACTAACGATAGTGCTCGCACTTGCAGCAAATGATTTTTCTGCCTATTTTTGCTGCAAGGTTTGACGAATGAGTTCTATGGTTTTCTGTTTGCCATAAAGGGCGATAAAAGACCCCATGCGCGGGCCTTGCTTCTGCCCCAGAAGAATTTCATATAATGCCCCGAACCAGTCCCTTAAATTTTCATAGTTCTGCTGATTGCCGACCACAAAAACCACATTTTGATAATCAGAAGCCGGCAGATGATCTTCCCGCTTTTCCAGTTCTTCGATCAACATCTCAAGGGCGGCACGCTCCGGCTGCGTGGGGCTGCGGAATTTTTTATGGGGCTTGACGAAATTTTCGTAATATACCAGAGCATAGCCCACCAATTGGTCCAGTAACGGATGGTCATCCGGATTGGTGCCTGCTGCGTAATTGCTGATATATCCCCATAGCGTTTCTTTGTCTTCCGCATTGCTGGCGCTCACCAGATTTAACAATAGAGCAAAGGTTACCGGAATCTTTTGCACCGGCGGATGGCCATTATGCACATGCCAGACCGGATTGGTTAATTTCGCTTTTTCGTCTTGTTTACTGAAATTCGCTAAATGCGAAATATATTCATCCACCGTTTTAGGGATAATATCAAAATAAAGCTTTTTGGCTTTGCGCGGTGATTGAAACATATAGAGCGACAGGCTTTCCGGCGTGCCGTATTTCAACCAGTCTTCCATGGTCAGGCCATTACCTTTGGATTTGGAAATTTTCTCGCCATTTTCATCCAGAAATAATTCGTAACTATATACTTCTGGCGGCTGGGCGCCCATAATGCGCGTAATAGCACTGGATAATTTTACGGATTCCATCAAATCTTTACCCGACATTTCATAATCAACCCCAAGGGCAACCCAGCGCAAGGCCCAGTCAGCTTTCCACTGCATTTTACAATGACCGCCGGTGACGGGAACTTCCACATGTTTTGCCGTCTCTTCATCCAGATATATCACCGTGCCGGCTTCAAGATTACGTTCTACAATTGGCACCTGCAAAACAATGCCCGTCCGGGGACAAATCGGCAGAATCGGGCTATAGGTGGCTTGCCGTTCGGCGCCCAATGTGGGCAGCATCACCTTCATAATTTTATCAAACGCCCCGAGCATTTTCAGCAGGGTCTGGTCCATTTCACCGCTCTGGTAACATTGGGTTGCGCTTTTAAATTCGTAATCGAACCCAAAATCATCCAGAAATTCGCGCAGGCGAGCATTATTGTGGTGGGCAAAGCTTTCATGGGTGCCAAAGGGATCCGGCACCTTGGTCAGGGGAAGACCCAAATGTTTTTTCAGCATCTCTTGATTTGGCAGGTTGCTCGGCACTTTGCGAAAGCCATCCAAATCATCAGAAAAGGCAATCAATTTTGTCGGTATATCGCTGAGCCGCTGAAACGCCTGCCGCACCATTGTGGTTCGGGCCACTTCGCCAAAAGTGCCAATATGAGGTAGTCCGCTTGGGCCATAACCCGTTTCAAACAAAACATAGCCCTTATCATTTCCAAACTTCTCCAGACGTTTCAGAATGTTGCGGGCCTCCTGAAAAGGCCAGGCGTTGCTATTCAGGGCTTGCTGGATTATTTCTGATGATGACATAGATTTTGCTTTCTCTTAAAGTTAGGTCTTGATAAAACCCTTTGATGCTTACGTCAACTCTTGGCTTTACGCGTCCCAAATTATAGAGTGGGATTAATATAGTCCCAAATTATCGTATGAACCCTGCAATATGAGTCTTGCCGCCAAATGACCGAACCAATCGTCAATTTTCCTGATCCGGCAGAGATTCTCTCACACATGCCCGCTTTGGTTGTGGGGCCGCATCACGGCACTATTTTAACGCCCGACGGCGAAGTCACAGAATATACGATAAAAGAATTAAAAAAACTTGTCCGAAATCAGGCCTTTCTGGTCTGCAATCACATGGTGACATCGCGGCGGCTGGGCAGTATATCTTTCCGATCATTTGATATATTAGAGTTTTTTGCCTTCATCCGGCCCACGGAGTTTTGTTTGCCCTTACCCTTTGGACTGGCAAAGGCCCTGAATATATCACATATGGAGAATAGTCCCGAGCAGGATGCCTTGATTATTCTGCAATCGGCACAGCAGTTATTGCAAGAGCTTACTTCACCGGACTATCTTTTCCCCGAAGGTATTGTCGCCAATGCACAGGCCATGGCCGAAGCGGGATGGCCCTGGGGGCCTTTAATATTGGGGGCAAGGGGCCAGAATACTAAAGATCAAGAGGCCAAAGGTCAGGGCGATCAGGTCTGGAACCATTTACCAGAATGGGAAGAGGGCGCCCCCATGCCGCCCGCCGGTTTTGATCCTGTTGGTGAGCCGGAAAGTCTGGCACGCTTGGATGATTTACTGGGGCCCGGGGCGGAAGAACGTCAAAATCAAAAGGCCTACACCGCCCTGATTACAAAGGCTTTCGCCCCGCCCGAAAGTCATGACGAGCCCAACTTAATCCTGGCCGAGGCCGGCACGGGCATTGGTAAAACGCTCGGCTATATCGCCCCCGCGAGCCTATGGGCAGAAAAAAATGGCGGCACGGTCTGGCTCAGCACCTATACCAAAAACCTGCAGCGCCAGCTGGATCAGGAATTAAGCCGCCTTTACCCGGACCCCAACATTAAGCGCGAAAAAGTCGTCATCCGTAAAGGCCGCGAGAATTATCTCTGTTTGCTGAATTTACAGGAATTATCTCAAGGGGCCGCGCTGGCGCAAGGGCGTATTCTGCTCGGGCTTGTGTCCCGCTGGGCCAGATACAGCCGGGACGGCGATATGATCGGCGGCGATTTCCCCGCATGGCTTGGGGAAATTTTTGGCAATAGTCGGCTGACGCAACTAACGGATCGGCGCGGGGAATGCGTGTATTCTGCCTGCGCCCACTACCGAAAATGTTTCATAGAAAAAACCCAGCGCAAGGCGAAAACAGCAGATCTGGTCATCGCCAACCACGCCCTTGTTATGGTGCAGAGCGGCACGCGCATCGGTGACCCGGATCTGCCAAGCCGATATGTTTTTGATGAGGGCCATCATCTTTTTGATGCCGCCGATAGTGCTTTTTCCGCACATCTGACGGGGCAGGAGGGGTTGGAATTACGCCGATGGGTCAGAGGGGCAGAAGAAACCCGCCGGCGCAGCAAGGGATTGAAAGGCCGCCTTGAAGACATGATTACCGATGATGATGAGGCACGAAAAGCATTAGAGCATATCATAACCGCCGCCCGCTGCCTTCCGGCCGAGGGTTGGCATGGCCGTATCATTGATAATAATGCCTTTGGGCCTGCGGAAAAATTCCTCGAATTGATCCGCAGGCAAATTTTCACGCGCCATCATGGTTCAGATCAATATCACAGCCTTGAAACGCCCGCAGATCATCCCGTGGATGGGCTTTTGGCGGCGGCAGAGACATTTTATTCGGCCTTGAATGACTTGGCGCAGCCCCTTAAAAAACTATCCGCCCTGCTCTTAAAAAAACTGGATGATGAGACGGCGGATTTGGACAGCAGCATGCGAACCCGTCTCGATTCCGTCTCGCGCACCCTGATACGCCGGGCTGACATTCTGACCGGGGGGTGGATACCCATGCTCAATAGTCTGAAGGGGGATAAGAATGAGAATTTTGTGGACTGGTTCGAGCTGAACCGCATTCAGGGCCGGGAGGTCGATACGGGTATGTATCGTCACTGGGTTGATCCCAGCCTGCCTTTTGCCGAAATTGTCTTAAAGCCGGCCCACGGCGTCGTCATCACGTCGGCTACGCTGCGGGACCGAACGATTGACCCTAAAAATGCTGATAGTGCCAAAAATAGAGATGTTGCCCAAAATAGTGATGTTGAATGGCATGCGGCAGAGGTGCGAACCGGCGGCGCCCATATGATCAATACCCCGCGCCGGCAAAGCCTGAAATCGCCGTTTAATTATGCAGCGCAAAGCCGGATATTCATTGTGAATGACATGAATAAGAGCAGCCTTGATCAGTTGGCCGCCGCCTACCGTGAGCTTATCATAGCCTCCGGCGGCGGGACGCTTGGGATTTTCACAGCCATCAGCCGCCTGCGCGGGGTTCATCAGCGCATTGTTGATCATATGGAGCATCAGCATATCCCGTTTCTCGCCCAGCATGTGGACCCGATGAATGTCTCTACCCTGATTGATATTTTCCGGGACGTGGAAAATAGCTGCCTCTTGGGAACCGATGCGGTTCGCGACGGCGTGGATGTGCCCGGACAATCGCTCAGGCTTTGCGTTTTTGATCGCGTGCCTTGGCCTCGGCCCACCATTTTACATAAAGCCCGAAGAGAGCGGTTCGGCAAACAAACCTATGACGATTTAATCACCCGTCTGCGCCTGAAACAGGCATTCGGCAGATTAATCCGCAGCTCAGCGGATAAGGGCGTTTTCGTTATGCTCGACGGGGCCATGCCAAGCCGCTTGCTGAACGCCTTTCCCGAAGATATTATCATAGAACGTCTTGGGCTGGCAGAGGCCATTCAAAAAACACGGGCATTTCTGGAAGAATGAAATATCGCCAATTCATACAAAAATAGTACCCTTCAAGTAGGTTGCCGAATATCCCGCAATATGAACCCGTCCTTCCTCTGCAAGGTAACAACATTGCAAATCCCCCGCCCGGGCCGAAATCTGCCGCGCAGTTAAAGTTGTCTTGCCCAACCTTTCTGCCCAATAAGGAATCAGGCTGCAATGGGCCGAACCGGTAACAGGGTCTTCCGGGATGCCTTGGCTCGGCGCAAAAAAGCGGGACACAAAATCAATATCCGGCTGATCCGCAGGTGCCGTCACAATGACCCCGACCTCATTTATTTTGGCCAGTCTTTCCATATGCGGTGCCGCCGCAGCCACTTCCGCTTCGGAGGCGAAAACCGCCATATGATCCCGGGCCAGAAAAAGCCGTTCCGGCCGGATGCCAAGGGCGTGTATTATATCTTCAGAAATATCTATTTCCATGCCGGGCCGGGCCGGAAAATCAAGCTGCAAACGGCCATCCCCGCATCGCTTAACGATCAGCGTGCCTGCCTGCTGCGTACTGAATTTTAAGATATCTTCATACCAGTCAAGCTCCTTAAACAAGACATGTGCCGCCGCCAGTGTCGCATGCCCGCAAAGGTCAACTTCCGAAACGGGCGTGAACCAGCGCAAATGAAAATCCACATCATCATCATCCACCCGGGTGAAAAAGGCTGTTTCCGACAGGTTATTTTCCCGCGCGATATTTTGCAATAGCCCATCATCCCCCCAATCGGCCATAGGCACAACAGCAGCGGGGTTGCCGCGAAATATCTGTGATGTGAAGGCATCAACCTGAAAAATACTATATTCTGACATGTTCATTTCCAGTCATACGTCATGTGACGATCATTTTTTTTCCCGCCTCAGCGAGTTTTTTGCCGCCAATTGGCGGTGGTATATTTATGCCCTTTTCTGCGGCAGGGCGCGCGGCAATCCGGTCTATCCAAGCCTTTAACCGGGGCAGATCATCAATAGCCACGCCGGCCCAGTCATATGACCTGACCCATGTCCAATTGGCAATATCCGCAATGGAATATTCCCCTCGACCAGCCCCGGCCAGATAGTCTTTATGTTTAAGCTGCCCGTCCAGAACCGTATAAAGCCGTTTCGTTTCATGTTGATAACGATCGATCACGGCTTGAATTTTTTCCGGGAAATAGCGGAAAAACACATGGGCTTGCCCCTGCATGGGGCCAATGCCACCCATCTGAAACATAAGCCACTGCATCACGTCCATGCGGCCCCGGGCGTCAGACGGCATCAACATGCCGGTTTTTTCCGCCAGATAAATAAGGATAGCCCCGGATTCAAAAATAGCCAGATCTTCATTATCCCGGTCTACAATGGCCGGAATCCGTCCGTTGGGGTTTAAGGCCAGAAACTCAGGTTTTTTCTGCTGCCCGCTGGATAAATCTATGCGGTGCGGGGTATATTCAAGGCCCATTTCCTCAAGGGCGATGGAAATTTTATGGCCGTTGGGCGTCGCTGCCGTATATAAATCAATCATGTCTATTCCTCTATATTGTCTGATTTATCAAATGACAATTGCGAGAGATAATCCCACGAAGGATTCCCCAACAGGCGGCATTCGCCCAGACGTTTGGCACCGATTTTTTCTGCGACCGCCACTGATCCTGCATTTTGCTGCATGATCACAGAATGAATTTCCGGCAATTTTTGAATATTCAAACCATAATCCCGCATGGCGGCGGCCGCTTCACTGGCATAGCCCTTGCCCCACTCCTGCCTCAGGAATGTATAACCAAGTTCGAACATTCGAAATGATTCCGCGCCAGACGGCAGCATTTTTTCGTCTATATGATAGGTCGGAATTCCGTCTTCTGCTATGCCGTAAAAAAAGCTCATGCCGCAGCGGCCCACAGGCCTGTTATCTTCCTTTCGGATCACCAAACGTTGACCGATTCCATGGTCTGCCTGCCATTCTATAAGACGGTTCAGATAGGCAATATTCTCGTCATGGCTGCGGGTCCGGCCCAGAATATAGCGCATGACCATTTCATCACTATGCAATTCATCCAGAAAAACAATATCCTGTGTCATGAAGGGACGCAATATAAGCCGATCTGTCTCTACTGTTGTCATAATCATCCTTTAGATTGCAATGATATTGCCGTCTATTAAGTCAACGTCGATTGCTGTCAATGACTGCCCGTTACAGGGCCCCGCAAGGCATAGGCCGGTTTTAATCTCAAAAAGCGCCCCATGATTCTGACAGATAAAATATTGACCCGTTTTTTCAGTGAAGTCACCCGCCGTCATATTCAGGGGAATAAAGGCATGGGGACAAGTATTTTCATAAGCATATATCTTATCCCCCCTGCGCTGAATAAAAATATCCCGTATTTCAGCCCCCTGACCATAGGAAAATTCTTTTGCCTTGCCGTCTTCTATATCCAAAAGGCGGCAGAGTATTTCGTCCTTTTCTGGCCCTCCGGGAATATCACTGGCTTTCATGTTTCTCCTTATGGCTTCCAGGGGCCAAAAGCCGGTGTCCAACGGATAATTTCAACCTTCGCAAAAAATCCCGCCTTGGCATAGGGGTCATTTGCGGCAAATTTTTCAGCCGCCGCGCGGTTTGGCACATCAATGATCAACATGCTGCCCCGGGGCTTATCGCCTTCTGTTAGCAACGGCCCCGCCAAGGTAACGCAGCCTTGCTCCTGCGCATAATCCAGATGCGCAGGACGGTTATTCATGCGCAGCTCCAGACTGTCCGGCTTGTCTTCGGCCAAAATAATAAAATACATCTGATTTCCTTATAATTCACTGACATAGGGACGGTTCATAAGGTCTTGAACAATTTTTTTCACATCGCCCCCCTGATGCAGAATTTCATTCACCGCGCCGGCGATGGGCATTTCAATATTTTCCCGTGCGGCAATCTCTGCCAGAATACCGGCGGTATGATAGCCTTCGGCAACGGTTTTGCGGCCCGCCATGATGTCCCCCACAGTTTTTCCTTGTCCCAGCGCCATACCAAGAGACATATTTCGCGACTGAGCAGAGGAGCAGGTCAGAATCAAATCCCCCAGACCACACAGGCCCATCATCGTCTCCCGCTTTGCGCCAAATATTTCGCCAAAACGAACCATTTCAGCCAAACCGCGCGTAATCAAAGCCGCCCGCGCATTTTCGCCAAGGTCTAAACCTGCGACGATCCCGCAAGCCACCGCCAGAACATTTTTAACCGCCCCGCCCACTTCGGCCCCCACAACATCGCTTGACAAATAGGGCCGGAAAGTTGGCTGACCCAACGTTTCGGCAACATTTTGGGCAATCTGTTGATATTTAGAGGCGATGGTTACCGCCGAGGGCAATCCCTGAGCCACCTCACGCGCAAATGTTGGACCGGACAGTACAACCAGAGGGCTTTTGGGCAGAATCTCGGAGATCACTTCATTCATCAATTTACCCGAAGATTGCTCGATGCCTTTTGCACAGAGAACAAGGGGGGTGCTGCCTTTAAGATATGGCTTCAGTTCAAGGCCTATGGCCCGAACAAATTGCGCCGGCACGACCAATAAAATAATGTCCGCATCCGCCGCCTCGCCTATATCCCCCGTTGCCTTTAGAGATTTATGCAGGGGAACGCCCGGCAAAAAGTCTTTATTCTCATGAGTTTCGTTGATTGACGTCACGACGCCATCTTCTCGCGCCCAGAGCAATATACCCCGCCCCGCGCGGGCCGCCATTGTTGCCAAAGCCGTCCCCCAGGCACCGCCGCCAATCACCGATACTTTATTATAAACCGCCATAACTGCCCTTTAAATTCCTATTATCTGTTTTCATGCTTTCACACCAGCCCCCGCAGCCGGCGGCGCGTCCGGATCAAGCGGCCAGCGCGCGCGAGCCGCCAGATCCAGCCCGTCGCACAACCCCAGCCTTAATCTTTCCACGCCGACCCATGCTATCATCGCCCCATTGTCCGTGCATAAGCCTGGAGGCGGTACGAGCATTGTGAATTTTTTATGGTCACAAAGTTGTTTTAAATTACTTTTCAAGGCCGTGTTGGCGGCCACGCCCCCCGCCACCACAAGCATATGGTGATGCGCGGGATATTGTTCAAGATATAAATCCATCGCCCGGCCCATGCGATCCAGAATACTGTCACACAACGCCTTTTGAAAACTTGCGGCCAGATCATATATATCCTGCTGATTTATGTCGCTGCCCAGCTTTTCCACCTCGCGCCGAACCGCCGTTTTCAGGCCGGAAAAAGAAAAATTGCAGCCCGGCTTGCCCTTCAGAGGCCGGGGTAATTTAAACCGCGTTTCAAGCCCGCGCTTTGCCGCTTCCTCCACCGCCGGCCCGCCGGGATAGCCCAGCCCCAAAAGCTTGGCCGTTTTATCAAAGGCTTCGCCCGCCGCATCATCAATGGTGGTGCCCAGCCGTTGATAATCGCCGACCCCCTTCACAGCCAAAATCTGGCAATGACCGCCGGATACGAGAAGCAATAGATACGGGAAAGTGGCTTTGTCCGTCATTCTGACCGTTAACGCATGGCCTTCTAAATGATTGACCCCGATGAACGGAATATTTTTTGCCGCCGCAATGGCTTTGCCGGTCATCATGCCAATCATGACCCCGCCGATCAGGCCTGGGCCAGAGGTGGCGGCCACGGCGGATAAATCATCAAAGCCACAATTGGCTTCTTCCAAAGCTTGAATGATCAGCCTGTCCATATGGTCAATATGCGCGCGCGCGGCAATTTCCGGCACAACGCCGCCATAAGCTTTATGTTCTTCAAACTGGGATAATATGACATTGGATAATATTTCACCCGCCCCATTGACCACTGCCGCCGCCGTTTCATCGCAGCTGCTTTCCAGTCCCAGGACCTTGATATTTTTAGCTATGTTGATATTTTTACCCATATCGCGCATCATTTTACATTTGAGGTTGTTATTTATGGCATCGCCGTTAAATATATTCTACAAAGATTCATATTTATAGAACCTATTGTATAAGGCTTATTCCCCGTGCAAGACACAAAAAAAGATGACATCGCGGTTCGTATTGGTACAAGAGGCAGCCCTTTGGCGCTGGCTCAGGCCCATGAAGTGAAAGATCGCCTGCTCTGCGCCCATAAGAATTTATCGGATGATGCGGTCGAAATTATCGTCATGTCGACGCAGGGGGACAGGATTCTTGACCGCGCCTTATCTGACATCGGCGGCAAGGGGCTGTTCACAGAAGAAATCGAAGAGGCCTTGATCAAAGGCCATATTGATATCGCGGTTCATTCCTTGAAAGATATGCCCACCAGCCTGCCGGAAGGGCTTGAACTCGCCTGTTACCTTGAAAGAGAAGATGTGCGGGACGCCTTTATTTCTGCAAAGGCCGCCGCGTTAAAAGATCTGCCCGCAGGCGCGCATATCGGCACAGCCTCCCTTCGCCGGCAAGCTCAGACGCTGGCTTTGCGGCCCGATGTCACAGTTTCCACCTTTCGCGGCAATGTGCAGTCCCGCCTGAAAAAGCTGGATGAAAATATCGTTGATGCCACTTATCTTGCCATGGCCGGCTTAAACCGGCTCGGTCTGAAAGATGATCGCATTCACCCCATTGAGGTTGACGAATTTCTGCCGGCTG
>UOFW01000116.1_pt1 | contig 24584 bp, 20 predicted proteins | sample 1989241 | NCBI WGS metagenome assembly UOFW01 (sample SAMEA4712195, study PRJEB27164) | hydrothermal vent metagenome | biome: marine basaltic hydrothermal vent biome; feature: marine hydrothermal vent; material: mineral | place: Pacific Ocean | collected 2011-06-14/2011-07-23 | depth 1719 m | reverse complement strand
CTTAAGGAAGGCCGGCCCCTAAAGACAAGGAAAATCAGGCCATGATACAAACGGATTTTGTTTCCAGGTATGAATCAAGGGCCTCTTTGCCCATATCTTTGCCAAAGCCGGACTGTTTATAACCGCCGAAGGGCATGGCGACATCCAGTATATTGTGACAGTTGACCCAAACGGTTCCGGCCCTGATTTTAGGCACGATGTTGATGATGTTGCTCACATCCTTTGTCCAGATGCTTGCCCCTAAACCATATATGGTATCATTGGCCAGCTTGGCGATGTCATCAACATCATTATAGCGCTGTACGCAAACCACAGGGCCGAAAATTTCTTCGCGCACCACCTTCATATCGCGGTTGGTATTGCCCAGAATGGTTGGCTCGACAAAATAACCCTTATCGCCTCGGCGCTTGCCGCCTGCGACAATATCGGCCCCTTCGGCGCGGCCACTGTCGATATAACCCATAACCCGGTCATATTGAATCTGCGAGACCAAAGGATTGACCATATTATCCGGATTTAATCCCGGGCCGATTTTCATGGCATTGGCCGCCTCTGCCAGGCCTTCGATCACTTGATCATACAGCCCTTCCGGTACAAACAGTCGGGATCCCGCGCAGCAAACTTGCCCCTGATTAAAGAATATGGCGCTGGCTGCCCCCGGAATGGCAATATCAAGATCCGCATCGGGCAGAATTATTGCCGGTGATTTTCCGCCAAGCTCCATAGAGACATTTTTCATGGTGTCCGCTGCAGCTTTTACGATGATTTTACCCACCTCGGTTGACCCGGTGAAGGCAATTTTATCGACTTGTTTATGGGTGGTCAAGGCGGCGCCGGCGGTATGGCCGTAGCCCGGAATAATATTGACAACACCGTCCGGAAAGCCGGCCTGACAGACTAATTCCCCAATATATAATGCGGTAAGCGGGGTTTCTTCCGCAGGCTTTAAAACCACGGTGCAGCCCGAGGCAAGGGCCGCCCCCAGTTTCCATGCGCACATCAGGGTTGGAAAATTCCACGGAATAATTTGTCCGACAACACCCACAGGTTCTTTTAAAGTATAACCTAAAAACTTTGCATCCGGCGCATAGGGCACGGACAAGGGCAGAATATTACCCATAATTTTGGTGGGCCAGCCCGCCATATACCGGATATAATCAATGGCCACCTGAATATCCACAGCGCGGGCAATGGCCACATTTTTACCGTTGTCCAGGGCTTCCAGCTCTGCCAGAATATCTGCATTTTCCTCCATAAGGTCGGAGAGCTTATGCATGCAACGTTCTCGGGCGGTTGGGTTCATGCTGGACCAGGGGCCATCTTCAAAGGCGGCGCGGGCGGCTTTTACGGCGCGATCTATATCTTCTTTATCGCCTTCGGCAACGTGCACAATTACGTCGCCTGTTGAGGGGTCAAGCGTGTCAAAATTCTTGCCGCTGGCCGCTGTTGTCCATTGGCCGTTTATAAGCATTTTTCGGGGCGAAGAAATAAAATCCTGCGTTTTATGATGCAAATTTTCTAATTGTGCTGCTGTTGTCATTTTTCTTGCTCCTCAAAAGATCCCGTATAAATTTAATATGGATTAAATTATCGCATGGCCCGTAGGGTAAGAAAAGTTAGACCTTGGCATTAATAAAAAAGCCTTTTACGTATTTTCTCATGTGATTTTATGGGGTCTTTGGCGGCGCATGATACTTTAGTATTAGGCGCAGCGATTGATATAGCCCTTTGTCTAGGTTGGCCTTTGGCGCAGGGAAAGTTATTCTACGCACTATGGAAAAACTATACTTAAGGGAGAAAAACATGAACAATCGCATAAAAAATCTAGTCTCGGGACGAGCGGCAGGTCTGCTTGCCGGCGCGACATTGTTAACCACCACCGCCATTGTCCAAACCGCATCGGCACAAATGTTGATGGAAGAAGTTGTTGTGACCGCGCAAAAACGTGCCCAGTCGGCGCAGGATGTGGGTATCTCCATCTCAGCCTTTTCTCGTGAACAGCTGGAGGCCATGGGCTATACCAATGCGCAGGAGGTTACCGCCATGGCCCCGGGGGTCAGCACTTTGCAGCCCAACGGCGAGGCCAATTATTCCATAGGCATTCGCGGCGTGGCCAATAATGATTTTACCACCAATGTGGAAAGTCCGGTCGCGGTTTATGTGGATGAGGTTTATATCTCTCAAATGTCTGGCGCGGGATTCATGTTGTTTGATATTGAGCGGGTTGAAATTTTGCGCGGGCCGCAAGGCACTTTGTTTGGCCGGAATGCCACAGGGGGGCTGGTGCATTATGTGACCACAAAGCCCGGCCCGGAATTTGGCGGGTACGGCAGCATCAGTTACGGTAGTTTTGACCGGATTAAAATGCAGGGAGCGGTTAATCTGCCTCTGAATGAAAAGCTGACTATGCGGGCCTCTGTCGCCAGCCATCAGGGGGATGGTTATGTTACAAACCGCCTTCAGCCGGATAAAAAATTGAATAATGCCAATGAAACCGCAGGGCGCCTGCAAGTGTTATTCACACCAAATGAAGATGTTGAAATTCTTTTGAACGCCCGCTTTGGCCAGCAGGATATCCGCACAGGATTCTTTGAGAATGTGTCCGCTGAAAACCCCGATGGTGTATTAACGCCGACGGTACCTATCACCAATCTTGATAATTATCTGGATAATGACGGTGATGTTTTCGCCGGAGATTACGACTCTCCGGGCCACAACAAGCTTAAAACCTATGGCTTTACCGGAACCCTGAAATGGGATCTGGATGGTATGGAATTGACCAGCATTACCGATTATCAGTCGGTAAACCGGAATTATATTGAGGATTCAGACGCGTCGCCGTTTAAATATTTCAATTTCTTTCTGACGACGGACGCCAAGCAATTCTCGCAAGAACTTCGCCTGTCCGGTGAAACTGAAAAAATAAAATGGGTCACAGGTTTTTATTATATGGACCTTGATATTGATGATACCAACGGCGGTATTATGCCGGGCCTGTTTGAGGCCTTGTTTGCTCCGGTTGAAGTCCTTGGCTTTAACGGCATTAGAAACCCGTATCAAACAAATGTGAAAACATGGTCTTTGTTCGGGCAGGTTGAATATGCGTTGAATGAACAGGTGAGCCTGATCGCGGGCTTCCGTTATATTGATGAAAAGAAAGATCATTTTTACCGCGATGTGCTCTATTTATATCCGGATACCTCTGTCAACGGGATCGACCCTAATGCCATTGAAATTGGCGATGCGCTGCCGCCTTATACCGGCGCGAGAGATGATAAAAACTGGTCTGCAAGGCTACAGGCAAATTATCGCCCCAGTGATGATGCGCTGTTTTATGCCAGTTGGAACAGGGGCGTGAAGTCCGGCGGGTTTAATGCGCCTCTTTTGCCGACAGATATCTATGTGACAGATGCTTTTATGAAATATTCACCGGAAACGCTTGATGCTTTTGAGGTTGGTTTCAAGTGGGATTTTGCTGATGGGAAAGCCCGTTTGAATGGGGCGGCTTATTATTATGATTATAATGATTATCAGGCCTTTGCCATTATCGGTCTGGATACCTTTACCCTGAATGCGGATTCAAAAAACAAAGGCTTTGAACTGGAATTGCAACTGAACCCGGCTGAGGGTCTGGACGTCCAATTCGGTATTGCCTATATTGACGCTGATGTGACAAATGTTCCGGGTATTACCATTGATATCGTAACGCCTGCGGGAACGGTAGAGGCGATCTTGCCGGGGGCGACGCTTCGTCCTGTGCAGACACCAAAATGGAACTTTAACGGCTTGCTGCGCCATGAGTTCAAGGTTGCGTCCGGTGCGGTTGCGGTGCAGGCTGATGGCCAATATCGCGGCGCGCATACTTTTGGCCTGCTCAGCACAAATGCCTTGACCGAAGATGGTTATTTTGTGGGTAATGCATCGATTACCTATCTGCCGGAAGATCAGGATTGGAGCCTGCGGTTATTTGTGAAAAATATTACAGATACCGAATATCTGGTTCAGACATTTGACCTGTCAGGCACAGTGGCGAATGGCGGCTTGTTTGGTATGGTTGAACAATATTATGGACAGCCCCGCACATGGGGGGTGAATGCTACCTATAACTTCTAAACTTTAAGCAAGGCAGCCTTTTTTCTTTGACAGGGAGGCTGCCTTCTTCAATAGTCATAACAAATAGCACTAATAAATATGGGAAAAACCATGTCCGGGAAAATGGGTCTCTTTGTATCAGGGGTAATGTTGTTTGTTTTATCAGCAGTTTTAACACCTGTTTCGGCTAATGATTCTACCAAAGCCTTTAAAGGCAAGGCATTGGTTAATGACTATTGCGCCGCCTGCCATGAACAAACGGATAAAGGCTTGGCCCGTATATCCGATGTACGAAAAACGCCGGAAGGCTGGGACATGACCATTTTTCGTATGGAACATCTTCATGGGCTTGCGGTTGACAGCGATGACCGTTTTGCCATTATCAAATATTTATCCGCAGAATATGGTCTGTCGCCAAAAGAATCCGCGCCGTTCCGTTACGTGCTCGAGCAGCGGGCGCATTTTGTTGATGTTGCCCCAAATGATGATCTGGATGCCTTATGCGGGCGTTGCCATACCAATGCCCGTTACGGCCTTCAGCGCCGAACAGCAAAAGATTGGCTGAAACATATGCATTTTCATGTGGGTCAATACCCATCACTTGAATATCAGGCCCGCTCGCGGGATCGTTTCTGGTGGCAGGAGGTTACCAGTCAAACCTATAAGGAGCTGGCCGAGCTTTATCCTTTTCAAACGGCTGATTGGGATCAATGGAAGGCTGCCGCCTATAAAAGCCCCGTTGGTCTGTGGCGCGTGACGGGCCATCGCCCGGGGCAGGGCGGCTATGAAGGCATAATGACAGTCTCGCGGCACGGCGATTTTTTTAAAGCGGAATATGACCTGAATGATATGGACCCAAAAGGCGGAACCATAACAGGTAACAGCAAGTCTGTGGTCTATACGGGGTATGAATGGCGCGGCTCTGGTATTTTGAACGGCATTGAAACCCGCGAAGTTTATGCCTTGTCTGAAGAGGGCAACCATATGACAGGTCGCTGGCATGATGCGATACATTATGATATTGGCGGTGAATTTCAGGCCGTGCGCATGGACGGCGCGGAAACGCAGGTTTTAACACAATCTTCGGACTATCTGCGGCAGGGGGAGACAAAACAGATCATTCTCCACGGTACGGGCTTAACGGGAAAAGTCAGTGCTGTTAAAGGACTTGAGCTGTCAATTATCCATCAAAACAGCAATAGCGTCACTTTACGGGTCACGGCGGACAAGAATGCGGCCCCCGGGTCTTATGGGGTCACTGTGGGGCAAGCGGAAACGGCTATTGTCGTGTATGACAAGATAGATATGGTGAAAATCACGCCGGAATGGACCATCGCCCGTCTGGGCGGCGGCAATAGCCCGCCGGTTTCCGCGCAATTTGAGGCCACCGCATATATGAAGGGCAAGGACGGCGATATTAAGATCGGTATCATGCCGGCTCTTTGGCAAATTCAGCCCTTTAATGCGGATGCCGAGCAGATGAAGGATGTGGATTTTGCGGGCCAGGTCGATCAATTCGGTCGATTTTTGCCCGCCGCCGCCGGGCCAAACCCAGACCGGAAATATTCGACCAATAATGCGGGAAATCTGACAATCATTGGCCTGATTAAAGACGGCGATCATCAGGTTGCGGGCAAGGCCCAATTGATTGTCACCGTGCAACGCTGGAACTCGCCACCCATAAGGTAAGCAGGAAATATATATGACAACAGGACTACATTATATCGCGCAAAATGCCCATGACGTTACGGTGGGTGATACGCGGATATTATTTCACATCCCGACCACTTCCCTGTTTGATCTGGATGGGGTGTCTGGTGCTGTGCTTGACCTGTTTAAAGAAAAAAAAATGGTCAGTCAGGCCGATGTGGAGGCGCGATTTAAAGGCCTCTATTCGCCGGAACAAATTTTGGGCGTGGTCGAAGATTTTCTGGAAATGGACATCATCAAAGGTGACGGGACGGCCCATTTATCTGATCGGGCAAATTACCAGAAAATAAAAATCGAGAATTACCCGCTCAGTACGATTATTCTAAATGTGAATACGGGCTGTAATCTGGGCTGTACCTATTGTTATAAAGAAGACCTGACCAGCCCGTCAAAAGGGGAATTGATGGGTTTTGATACGGCAAAAAAATCTATTGATCTTTTGCTTAAAGAAGGCGCCAGCCGCGACCGCGTTAATGTGGTTTTTTTTGGCGGCGAGCCATTAAGCAATATGCCGCTGATCAAAAGCGCGGTGGAATATGCCGAGATGCGCTGCAATGAACTTGGTAAAAAGGTCGATTTTTCCATAACCACCAATGCCACGCTTTTGACTGAAAAAATAGTTGATTATTTTAATGATCATAAATTCGGCATTGCCGTGAGCATGGATGGCCCAAAGGCCGTTCATGACAAAAACCGTAAAACCATTGGCGGCAAGGGCACCTATGATATTGTTTCCAAAAAGGCCGCAATGCTGCTGGCCCGTTATACAGCGCGGCCTGTTGGCGCGCGGGTGACTTTAACGGCGGGGGTGACCGATGTTGTTGGCATTCATGATCATTTAAAATATGACCTTGGCTTTGCCGAAGTTGGTTTTGCCCCCGTAACATCTGGCGATATTTCCCTCTTTAACCTCAGCAACGAAGAATTGCATGAGGTGTTCCAGAATATGAAAAAGCTCGGGGAACATTATTTAAGCGAAGCTCTGGTGGGCCGCAATAATGGTTTTTCCAACATGCACCAAATGATGACGGATCTTTATGAAGGCACCAAAAAGGCGCTGCCCTGCGGCGCGGGTATCGGGCTTTTGGCGGTGGATCACAAGGGGGATTTAAATCTTTGCCATCGTTTTACCGGATCGGATATTGATACCTATGGCTCTGTCGATACGGGCATAAAAAAGCAGGAACTCGGCGCGTTTCTTGAGGGGCGCGCAGACCGGGACGGCACATGGTGCGATAGCTGCCGGATCAGAAATCTTTGCTCGGGTGGCTGCTATCATGAATCCTACGCCACTTACGATGACATTAATAAACCGACCTATCATTATTGTGACCTTATGCGGGACTGGATTGATTTTGGAATCAGTGTTTACACCCGAATATTACAGGAAAATCCAAGTTATTTTGAGCGGCATGTCAGTCCGCGCACGTTACTGAATACCAATCGTACGTTTAACCCTCTTGATATGGGAGAAAACCGGTGAAATCTTTAAAACCAATGAATTTAAAGGCACAGGCCCTGAAAAACGCCTCTGGTGATGGGGCAAAAATGGAGGTCGTCGCCATGCAGACTGTGGCGGGCTGTGCCTCTACCATGGACCCCGGATGGGAAGTGGATGCCTTTGGCGGGGTTGCGGCGCTGTGTCAACCGATGGAGGCTGACCTATATGGCTGTTCGGACCCTTGCTGGTGGCCGGCGCAGGTGCCGGACGTTATGAACAGCTATCCCGATTGGGACATGGATAAGGCCAATGCGGGCGCGAACTGGCGTCAATTGAATAATGTGTTCCCCAAGCGTTAAAACAGGTAGGAAATATAATGGGTAAAATAGGGATTATTTTGGCCGGCGCGTTTTTATTATCACAGGCTTTACTATCACAGGCGGGCCAAACAGAAGCGCAGGCGGCAGAAACGACAGAATATCTTATTACCGGCACCAAGCCCGGCTATATTCATATTCTGGACATGAAAAAACAAGAAGTCGTCCGCAGTCACAAAGTCCCCAATGCCGGCAGGACGATATTTTCCATGGCCCCGTCACCGGACGGCAAGGTCGTTTATATCCTGACCAATCGGATGAAATCCCTGGTTGGGTTGGATATTGATACGGGGGAACAGGTTTTTCGGGCGGACTTCATCGAAGAAGACATTCGGCGTCAGGGCTTTTTTGCCTTTGATGTCAGCCGGGATGGACGGGAGCTTTATGTCTATCAGCTTTCGACGAAAATCCTGTCATCGGAATATAAACAACTGCCGACGCGCATCGCGGTTTATGATACGTCATCAGGTCTGAATGCCCAGCCCATTCGCAGTTTTGAGGCCCCGCGCCGCATTCACATGCTCATGAAATCAACGGATGATAACTGGCTTTATGCCATGGGCTTTGATATTTATAAAATGAATCCCGAAACGGGCGAAATCGTTGAAACCCTGCCGCTTCGCAATTGGACATTGGAAAACCGTTCTTTGCCGGATGTGCTTGATTTCTGGCCCCTGTGGGGTCAGACAGATATATTTTCAACACCGGTATATTCCGTAAAAACGGATCTGGCGGCGGATGATCCGTCCGCCTATAAAACGGGACTTTTAACATTGGATCTGGATTCGGGGAAATATGAGATCAATGATTTCGAGGATACTTCGGTCTTGATTTTCTCGACCGTGATCAGCCCAAATGGCAAACATGCTTTTGGCACCTATACCCAGCTTAGCAAGATTGATCTGGACAGCAACAGGCTTATTGGCCGCATAGATCAGGATCATACCTATTATGCGGTGAATATTGCCGCAGACGGCAGTCAGGTTTATGTGGGCGGCGCGGCCTGCGATGTGGCGACTTATGACCCGGAAACCCTCAAAAAAATCGACCAGATTTTCCTTCCCAAAGGCTGCGGCGATCAAAGCACGGCATCTCTGCGCATGATCCAGAGAGAAACATTGAAGTAAAATGCCCCTATGCCAGTATTTTATGGGCCCGCGTTTAATAATTTTAAAGGATAAGAATGAATTCACAGCGACAGAGTTATGTGAAGGGCGATGAAGAACCCGCACTGATATTTCAAACGATCGGCGATATGTTTGATCAGGCTGCTGTAAAATACGCTGGCCGGGAAGCTCTTGTGGTTTGCGATCAGGATATTCGCTGGACCTATGCTCAATTTGCTGAAAAGGTAAAATCTTGCGCGGCAGGGTTATTGTCTTTGGGGCTTGAGCCCGGAGATCGGATCGGCATATGGGCGCCCAATTGCGCGGAATGGGTGATCACGCAATATGCCACCGCAAAAGCGGGCCTTATTCAAGTGAATATCAATCCGGCTTACCGCTTGTCTGAACTGGAATATGCCCTGAATAAAGTAGAATGCAAGGCGTTGATCACGGCAGAGAGTTTTAAAAGCAGCGCCTATATTGCGATGCTCGAAGAATTGGCACCGGAGCTGGCCGCATCTGCGCCGGGGCAATTAATATCGGAAAAACTGCCTTTTCTAAAAACCCTGATCCGGCTGGGGGCTGGCAAAACGGCAGGTTTTTATAATTTTGATGAGGTTGTGTCGCGCGCGGGCGCGGATTCATACGCCAAGCTTAAAATAATACAAGCCGCCCTTAATCCAGAAGATGCGATTAATATCCAGTTTACCAGCGGCACAACGGGCGCGCCTAAAGGGGCCACGTTGAGCCACCATAATATCTTGAATAATGGATATTTTGTCGGCCGGGCGATGAATTTTACGCCGCAGGATCGCTTATGTATTCCGGTGCCGCTATATCATTGTTTTGGTATGGTGATGGGCAGTTTGACATGCGTCACCCACGGGGCCTGCATGGTTTTCCCGGGCGAAGCTTTTGATCCGGCACAAACACTTGCGGCCATCCAGCAGGAAAAATGCACGGCCCTTCACGGGGTGCCGACAATGTTCATTGCGGAACTGGAATGGCCTGATTTTGACAGATTTGACCTTGGGACGTTAAGAACCGGCATTATGGCAGGGTCATCTTGCCCAATTGAAGTGATGAAAAGAGTTATCTCTGAAATGAATATGACAGAGGTCACAATCGCTTACGGCATGACGGAAACCAGCCCGGTCAGCTTTCAAAGCAGCCCTGACGACCCCCTTGAAAAACGGGTATCAACCGTCGGCCGTATTCATCCCCATGTGGAAGTCAAAATCATTGATGAGGCTGGCAATATGACGGCGCGCGGCGTAAAGGGTGAGCTATGTACAAGGGGTTATTCCGTTATGAAAGGCTATTGGGCAGATGCGGAACGTACGGCCGAAACCATTGATGAGGAAGGCTGGATGCATACAGGCGACTTGGCAACTCTGGATGAGAATGGCTACGGCAATATCGTGGGACGGGTCAAAGACATGGTGATCCGGGGCGGCGAGAATGTCTACCCGCGCGAAGTAGAGGAATATTTCTATCGTCATCCAAAAATTCAGGATGCGCAGGTATTTGGCCTGCCCGACGAAAAATACGGCGAAGAGCTTTGTATCTGGATTTGCCTGAAATCCGGGGAGACGTCAACGGCAGAAGATATGCGTGATTTTTGTAAAAACCAGATTGCCCATTATAAAATTCCCCGCTATGTTCGTTTTGTGGAGGGGTTTCCCATGACCGTTACGGGGAAAATTCAAAAATTTGTCATGCGCGATCAAATGATCAAAGAATTGGGCCTTGAGGAAATAAAGACGGCCTGAAAAAACCTCATGATATTAATTACTTCCCCTTAACAGCATAATTTTGGGAATTCGTCATGTCGGCCAATTTATTTGAGGCCATAGAAAGAAAAATCACCTGCAAAGATGCCCCGTTCCTTGAAACAACGGGCGGCGATAAATATTCCTATGATGATATGCTGGCATTGTCTGCAAAATATGCAAATGCATTGGTTTCTCTGGGCGTTAAGCCGGGCGACAGGGTTGTCGTACAGGTAAATAAAAGCCCCGAGGCATTATTTTTATATCTTGCCGGCCTGCGCGCGGGCGCGGTTTATCTGCCGTTAAATACAGATTATACCATGGATGAGGTGGCGTATTTTTTGGGTGACTCGGAACCTGTTCTCGTCATTTGCCGTCCTCAAAAAAAAGACGAATTTAACGGGCTCGCGGCAAGACTGGGCGTAAAGAGGGTGCAAACGTTGGACGGCGCAGGCTTGGCCGCAATCGCTGAAAAATCAGAGGCCAGTTTCAAAACCGTCCCCAGAAAAGCCGATGACCTTGCCGCTATATTATATACCTCCGGCACCACGGGACGATCAAAAGGCGCAATGCTGACCCATAAAAATCTGACGTCTAATGCCAGAGTTTTAAGGGATTATTGGCAATTTACTTCCGATGATATATTGCTTCATGGCTTGCCAATCTATCATACGCATGGCCTTTTTGTTGCAACAAACACCGTTCTTTTATCGGGTAGTTCTCTGTTATTTATGACAAAGTTTAATGCGGCGGCGCTGTGTGAGCTATTACCAAGGGCCACCGTCATGATGGGTGTGCCTACCCATTATCATCGGCTGTTAGGCTTAAAGGAGTTTAAGGCGGATATGGTCAGGAATATGCGGCTTTTTATATCTGGTTCCGCGCCGCTTTCCTCCGAAACCCATAAAGAATTTTCGGCGCGGGCGGGCCATGCCATTCTGGAACGCTACGGCATGACAGAAACCAATATGAATACGTCAAACCCTTATGATGGCCCGCGCCGCGCCGGTACGGTGGGGCTTCCGCTTCCGGGGGTTGAGCTGCGCATTGCGGACTTAAAGACGGGCCGTCTGCTCCCGCAAGGAGAAATTGGCGTCATTGAAGTGCGCGGCCCGAATGTTTTCAAGGGCTATTGGCGGATGCCGGAAAAAACCGCCGCTGAATTCAGGCCGGACGGTTTTTTCATCACCGGAGACCTAGGATATATAGACGATCTGGGCTATATTCACATTTCGGGCCGGGATAAAGACCTGATTATAACAGGTGGTTTGAATGTATATCCCGCAGAAATAGAAGCGGCTATTGATGCCTTGCCACAAGTGAGCGAAAGCGCCGTCATTGGCCTGCCCCACGCGGATTATGGCGAAGGAGTGACAGCCATTGTTGCGCTTTATCCGGGTAAGGTGATTGATGAGAGGACGATCAAGGACGTTCTGGCAAAGAAACTTGCGGCCTTTAAGGTGCCAAAGCGCATCATCACGGTGGATGCCTTGCCCCGGAATGCCATGGGAAAGATACAAAAAAAAATGCTGCGGAAAGACTATCAAAATCTATTTAACAAGGCCTGATAATATGAATTGGCAAAATGGAAAACAACCTATTTTATTACATATACTTACTATTTCTTGTTTATTAACATGTTTTGTTTATTATCACTTGCTAAATAAAACAATTACGACTTCAGATAAGGGATAAGTTTTTGTATAATAAAGTAATAGAGGCTTTGGATCCTCAGGGGTTTACGTCTGATAAGCAACGCGGTTTATTTGAGTATTGGGTAAAGATCAGGGGGGATAGGCACATGCCGAGCCGGCAGGATTTAAATCCAATGGATATACCCCATTTGTTATCAGGCATATGGATGGCGGATGTTTCTGGTGGGGAAAAACCCACGTTCAAAGTTCGGCTATTTGGCACAGACCTCGTTCAGGCCCTTCACCTTGAAGGGACTAATTTACAATTGGATCAAATATCTTTTGCAAAAGATATCATCAGGCGCCTGACAGCTTTGATAAAAACAAAGAAAGCCTATTATTACAAGGCTAAACTCCCAATTGAATCCGAAGATTATAATTATTACACGACCCTGACCTTACCGATGTCCAGCGATAATGAAAATGTGGACATCATAATTTCCCAGCTTCATTTTTTTAAATAGCCTATCTGTACACAAGGGCAAGCAGCCCAATCCCCAGAAGAACGCGGTAAATTACAAACGGTGTCATACTGGATTTTTCAAGCCATTTCATGAGTCCCGTGATCGCCAGAAGGGCGGTAATGAAGGCTAAGCCCGCGCCGAGGAATATATCAAGGCCGAGTGTCATATTGCCGCTTTCCACAAGCTTTATCCCCTCCAGAACGCCTGCCGCCAAAATAGTCGGAATAGACATCAGCATGGAAAAACGGGCCGCCTCTGTCCGGCTAAAACCCAAGCCACGCGCCGCTGTCATGGTAATACCAGAGCGGCTGGTACCCGGAATGAGGGCCAGAACCTGCGCAAAACCGATCACTATGGCGTGACCATAGCGCATATCTGAAATCTTGCGCGCCGCCCCGCATTTATGATCCAGAATATAAAGCAGAATGCCGAAAATAATACTGGTCCAGCCAATCACTTCGATGGTGCGCCAGGCATCAGTCCAGCCCATTTTTGACGCAAGTCCCCCAATTATAACCACGGGAATTGTGGAGAGAATAATGGCAATCATCAACCGCTTATCAGGCTGATTTGCCTCTTTTTTTAAGGTAATCATATGCCAGAATGCGGCCATTATGCGCGCCACATCCGCCCGAAAATAAATGGTGACCGCGGCCAGCGTGCCCAGATGTACGCCCACATCCATCAACAGGCCCTGATCGGGCCAGTCGGTCAATCTGGGGACAAGAATAAGATGACCGGACGAACTTATCGGCAGAAACTCAGTTATACCTTGAACAATGGCAAGAACGATAATTTGAAGTAATGTCAAGATAACCCCTTATTAGTTTTTATTTCTTTGCCCGTCTTTGGTGAATATAATACTTATGGCCGTGAAGTCCATAATATAAAATCCATATTGTTCTATAATTGTAGGTAATGCTATAAACAAAAGGGTAACGTATATTGACTGGGCAAAGAGCATATGACACGAAAAAAATGCGCTGATTTTTCGGTTTTTCTGGATAACAACAGGATGCCTGCCAAGGGCAACAAGGCGGATCAAGCTGCCGCTTATTTATTTCAGGAGCCCATTGATCTGATCACGGCGAATACCTCGGGTGACGTGAGCGCGGCTTTTGAAAAGATTGAAGGCTACCTTGATGCGGGTTACTATATTGCGGGCTGGATCAGCTATGAGGCCGGCTTAACATTTGAGCCTAAATTAACGGTGCTTTCCCGCTCGGCCCATGGTGCGCCGCTATTGTCATTTGGCGTCTATAAAGAACAAATCAAGCTTACGTCGCAGGCCAGCGAAGCCTATTGGGCAGAAATGTCGGGCAAGGGGGGGTATGAACTGAGCAATGTGACGTTAAATATTTCGCGCCCTGAATATGAATCCGCAACGGCGAAGATCCATCAATATTTAGAAGCGGGCGATATTTATCAGGTTAATTTTACTCTAAAGTCCTTGTTTAACTTTACCGGCAGCCCTGAAAGCTATTATGCGGCCATGAGAAAGGCACAGCAGGTAGAATACGGCGCTTTTATAAAGTCAGACGATCAGACGGTTTTATCCCTCAGCCCTGAATTATTCTTTCAGAAAAAAGGCCGTAAAATTTATGTGCGCCCCATGAAGGGAACCTGCCCCCGGGGACGAAACCTGGAAGAAGACCAGCATAATGTGAATTTTATGAAGAATGATGAAAAAAATCGGGCAGAAAACCTGATGATTGTTGATCTTTTGCGTAATGATCTTGCCAGAATATCTACGCCCGGCACCGTCAAGCTTAAAAGCCTGTATGATGTTGAAAAATATCGGACGCTTTTCCAGATGACCTCAACCATTGAGGCCGAGGCCCCGGAGGATGTGGGGGCTATTGATCTGATCTGGGCTTTGTTTCCCTGCGGCTCTGTCACTGGCGCGCCCAAAATTCGGGCTATGGAAATTATTTCAGAATTGGAGAAAGGGCCGCGCGGGATATATACCGGCGCCATTGGTTATATGGCTCCTGATGGGGATTGCTGTTTTAATGTGCCCATTCGAACCGTTACCATTGATGCCGAAGGCCGGGGCGAAATGGGGATCGGAAGCGCGATTGTGGCTGATTCGCGCGCGGCAGAAGAATATGACGAATGTTTGCTGAAAGCAAAATTTGCAACGGGGGACTTTAGGGATTTTGACCTGATTGAAACCATGCGCTGGTCTGTTCATGATGATCGTCAAAAGGATGCGGGCGGATTAGATCTTTTGGATCTTCATATGTCGCGGCTTATATCATCGGCCCGGTATTTTGACTTTCCTTGCGATGTGCCGGCCATTCTGGATGACCTGAAAAACCACATTCCTTGGCTTGATCCAGAGACCCAATGGAAAGTTAGGGTTTTGCTGTCCAGAACGGGTGAAATTTCTATAACCTCTACGCCATTGGACAGTTTATCTGAACATAAGCCCACCATGATTACCCTGTCGGACATAACGCCCAATAGCCGGGACCCCATGCGGTTTCACAAGACAACGGATCGCCATATATTTGATCAGGAATTGCAGAATCATCAAAAGAAATATGGCAGTTATGACGTTATTTTTGAGAATGAAGATGGCATACTTACGGAAGGGACATTTAATAATCTTTTCCTGAAGAAGGACGATATTTTATATACGCCGTCCCTTGATTGCGGCGTGTTGAGGGGGGTCTTGCGTCAATCGTTGATTGAGGATCCCGCCGTAAAAATAGTGGAAAAACCCCTGACGCTCACGGATCTTCGCCGCGCGGATCATATATATATGGGCAATAGCGTACGCGGCCTGGTGATGGTTACTTTCAATGACCCAGGAATTACGTACAATTAAGGACTTTTGATCACATAACAATTCTGGTTATTTTCCTGTAGTTTCCGGCAATATTCCTGTGCGTCAGATTTACGATTGAACGGACTTAATTGCAGGCGATAAAAAACACCTTTCTTGCCAAGGTCAACATATTCGATATTCCCCTGACGGCCATCCCATAGTTTGGGAAATTTATCCTGTAATATCTTCAGGGCTTTTTTGGCGGTAGTTTCTGTGCTGAATGAGGCAATTTGTACCCGGTAGTTATCTGCGGCGCTATGCCCGACCGGGGGCGTTTCAGAAATTGGCGGTGCCATGGTTTCCGCGATGATGTTTTTCAGGCTTGATGAGGCGGGTTTATCAGTTTCCTGCTGCTGCACCATAAGTCCCACATCATCGGGTGACAACTGATTGGATATTAGGGTTGGCGCTAAATCCTTGGCCTGCATGATCTCTTTTGGCGTCATAATAGCCGTCAGTTTATCCAACGCGCTAATGGCCCGCGTAAGTCCGCTCTGGGATGACAGGAAAATCCAGGCATAGGCGCGAATATTATCTTTTTCCGTTGCCTCACCGTTAAAATACATGGTGCCTGTCATAAGCTGTGATTTGATGTCGCCGCTTGTGGCCGCTTTGATCAACCAGTTAAAGGCCTTGGCATGATCAACGGCATTAATGCGCCCGAAATAATATAACGTTCCCAGATTCCGTTGGGCGCCCACATGGCCTTTTTCGGCGGCCCTGAGGTAATATGCTTCAGCCTTGATAAAATCCTGCTCTGTGCCCCGGCCCATGCGGGAAAGCTGCCCTAAATTATATAAGGCATTTGGATTTCCTAAGGCGGCATAGGGCAGCCATTCCGCGCGGGCTTGCTGGTAATTGCCTTTTTCATAGGCATATACCCCGCCCGCAACCGTCGCATATGTGCTTTGAGGGGGTAATAACAGGCCCGCGCTTATGATCGCTATGGACAAAAGATGGGGCTTTATAGGGGATATGGTCATCTTCCTCCGCTCCTTCCGGTGAGCTCTAAAAGGCTTAATTTGTATCGTCGAAATAAGATTATAACATTAATATAATGAAATTTATGTAAATAATCTATTGATTATCAAAGCGTTAGAAAAGAAAAAGCTATCTATATTTTACGCTTTCTTAAGACCTCTGCGCCATAATTCAAAAAGATGAAATAGTATCACTGATGTTAAAGTCCGATGCTGAAGCATCTCTTTATTAAATGAATAGGGTTAAAAAATATGCGTGTATTAGCGTTTACCTCGCAAAAAGGTGGATCAGGCAAAACAACGCTGAGTGGTCATGTTGCCGTACAGGCTGAATTGTCTGGGGCTGGGCCAGTTGTTTTGGTCGATACAGACCCTCAAGGAAGCTTGACAGAATGGTGGAATGAACGGGAAGCCCCGACTCCGGCCTTTGCGCAAACCAATGTTTCACGGCTTATGACAGATTTGGATGAGCTTCGCGCCCAAGGGTTTAAATTGGCGGTTATAGATACGCCGCCGGCGATTACGCTGGCGATTCAGAGTGTCATTGCCGTATCAGACCTGATTGTTATCCCCACAAGGCCCAGCCCCCACGACCTTCGTGCCGCTGGCGGAACTGTTGAGCTTGCGGATAGAACGGATAAACCATTCATGTTTGTCGTGAATGGGGCAACCCCGCGCGCGCGGATAACCTCTGATGCCGCAATTGCTCTGTCGCAACATGGGACGGTGGCGCCCGTTACGCTTCATCACAGAACAGAATATGCCTCTGCCATGATTGATGGCAGAACGGTTATGGAAGTAAATCCCGGCGGAAAATCGGCGACGGAAATTGAGGATCTATGGGAATATATTAATGATCGGCTGGAAAAGAATTTCAGAAGAACTGTCTTTCAGAATCAGTCAGTTCAAGGAAAATCCTCTTCTCAGCGTGGTGGCTTTGGCCGCAGACAAGTACAGGCGTAAACAAATGAAAAATGTAAAAAATGTAAAAGGCGTATCACGGCTCACCGGCTCACTTTTGGCAAAAAAAGGAACCGCCGCACCCTCTCCTGCGTCATTATCCATGAATCAAGCCGTTTTGGATCGTTTTCCAGCACCGGAATATGATCCGGCAACATCAACGCCCGTTGGTGGGCCGGGTTCTCACGATAACGATTCGTTGGAAAGTGCCATTGGTACCGTTAAAAAAATATCCATCCGTCAAAATGGCGCTACGCCAAATAATAAGTCAGGAAAAAATCTAGATATTTCAAAAGAAGCTGTTTCTGATGACAGCGTTCCGGACAAGGGAAAAGCAACCAGAGGTAACCCTTCTGGCCAAAAGTCAAATTTTGGAGGCGCCCCAGAAAAACAGTCAGGAAAGCAGCCAAAAAAGCAAGTTGGTACGAAACGAATCGCTATGACATTACGTATGGAGCCAGAAAACCATCTTAGGTTACGGATATTATCCGCCCATACACGAAAAAGTTGTCAAGTCATTCTCAGTGAGGCTTTGGATCTATACTTTATGGAAAATGAAGAGCAGGCCTACTTTAAAGAAATCGCTTCTCAAAATAGATAAATTTCGAATGATGCAAAATTTTAAAGAAATGGAGCATAAGATGATGCAGAAAAAAAAGAGTTTTAAAATGAAACAATTTGGTCCGGATTTTAGCCGCGCGTATGGCGCAAATTTGCGTAAAGCCTTGGCGACCGCAGCCATACCGCTTTTGCTTGTCGCCTGTTCTGGTGGTTCAGATTACCAAGCAACAAATTATGACAATACAGATAGAAGTGAGCAAGCCGCCACCATGACAAGATCTTCTGCTGCGGACAGCAGTTTTGTGGCGTTGGCCAATGAAATGGCTATAGACGGGGATCATAATGCGGCAATTCCCCTATACCGCCGGGCCATAAAATATCACCCCTTCTCTTCAGAGCCCTTGATTGGCCTTGGCGATAGCTTACGGGCCATTGGTCAATATCAACAGGCCGAAGAAGTATATCGATCCGCATTGTCGCGTAATGAACAAAATGTGCGCGCCTTAACAGGGCTTGGCAAAACATATATTGCGTTAAACCGGCCAACGATGGCGGTGCCAATGCTTCAGGATGCCGTGTCGTTAAATTCGAGGAATATCGAATCTGTCACAAGTCTGGCTTTGGCGCTTGAGATGCAGGGCAGTCCCCGAGCGGCGATGACGGTCTATAGAGACGGCCTTGATATGGCGCCGGATAATCTGAAACTTTTGAATAATTATGGTTTGTCCTTATCGCTGCAATCTCGTCATGATGAGGCGATTGATGTCCTGAAACAGGCGGCGCAACATCGGGACGCAGGGGCAACGCACAGACAAAATCTTGCCATGGCCTATGCCCTCTCAGGCAATGAAATGATGTCATCCCGGTTGTTGTCTATTGATAATGGCCCGGATTTAACCAATGAAAGCCTCGGCTATTTCCGTATTTTGGCGAGCCTAACATCAGATGACCGATTTGATGCGGTTGTTCGGCAATCGGCAAGCTCCAAAACCGATACATCAGAGATGGCCAATGAAGTTTTTGTCGATGATGATCGCACTAAAAATATTACGGTTGCCCGTTTGGTGGAAGTGCCGCCAGAACCTATGGCGGTCATTGAACCAGAGCCTGTTGTTGTACCGGAACCCGTAGAAGAGAATGTACCGCCATTGCTTGGGCCGCAAGGTTGGGCCTTGCAAATTGCCGCCTATCGCAAGAAGTCAGAGCTTATGCCCGGCTGGGAAAAATTGAAAAAGAAATATGCGGACATCATCGGTGATCTTGAGCCACGCCGTTCTGAAATTGATCTTGGCACCGCCAAATTCGAAGGCGGGCCCAGCGGATTCTATTATCGCTTGAATGCGGGGCCGTTAACCAGTTTGGAAGAAGCGCAAAATGCCTGTAAAGAAATCAGGCTGCAAGGCACGGATTGCTGGGTGCGCATTCCAGAAGCTGCCGAAGGCAGCGTAGCTGAAGAAGATATTGAAAAGGCAGAAGAATTCCGCCAAAAAGTATATTCCGATAAAGAAACAGAAGAGAAAATAGCGGCGCCGGAAGAAAATTCTAAGGAGGCCCCCTCTAACGGCGTTTAATATTATATTTCTCAAATATGTTAAAAGGGCTGATCCAGATACGTTGGATCAGCCCTTTTTAAATTTGAATTTGTTTCCGCTCAAGCTGCGTGGCTTGTTTGGGATAATGAGGTCAGGATGGCATAAATGGCATCGCCGCCCTCTGATCCACGCAATTTTTCACAGACGGCCTTGTCCCGCAATGTTCGAGACACTTTGGCCAATGCCTTAAGGTGATCTGCGCCGGCTGTTTCCGGTACAAGAAGCAGAAAAACAAGATCTACCGGCTGATCATCCAGAGAGTCAAAATCTATGGGATGTTCAAGACGGGCAAATATACCATAGGGTCGATCCAGATTAGGAAATTTGCCATGAGGTATGGCAACGCCATGCCCGACGCCTGTGGTGCCAAGTCTTTCTCTTTCCAGCAACACATCAAGAATATCATGATGTGTTATGGGAATAATATTTTCTGCATAACCTGCCAATTCCTGTAAGGCCTGCTTTTTACTTGAAGCCTTAAGGTCTGGTACAATAGAGTTCAGGTTTATAAGGTCTGTAATTTCCATACGGACAATTTTCTGTTGTTAATCCAATTGGTTTATTTATGGTCTATCTTTGGGTCTATCCAGCCAATATTCCCATCAGTACGGCGATAAACCACATTTAACCCGCCATGTCCACTGTTACGGAACATCAAGGTCTGTAATTCACCCAGATCCAGCCGCATAACGGCATCGCTCACGGATACTTCAGGTATATCAAGCTGCATTTCCGCGATGATGGCCGGTTGAAGATTCTCATCGGGTTCGCTGGCGGCCTCTTGTTCAGCTTCAAATACATTATATTGTGCTGGTACGCCCATCGTGTCATTTGGACGGTCTTTATGGTGATTGGTAAGCCGCCTTTTATAGCGACGCAATCTTTTTTCCATTTTCTCAGCAGCAGAATCAAATGCGGCATAGACGTCTTTTTCTTCGGCATGGCTTTGCAAATATACCCCATGGCCCAAATGCACATGACAATCAGCACGGTGTAAATGCGCGTTTTTGGATATTGTTACGGTGCCTTCGATTGAATCAATTGTATTCTCAAAATATTTATCAACAATTCCGTCAATATGGCCTTCGACATATGACTTTAAGCTTTCACCAATGTCCATCTGTTTGCCAGTAACGATAATATTCATTTTAATTCAACCATTCCCAGATAACTTATTTAAAAATGAGCCAGTATAATATTTCATAGATATAGTCATATTAAATATTGTACAAAGCCGGGGAAGTTAGTGTTTGACTTAACATTTGTCAAGTTCCCAAAAACTTCCGCTGTCATCAGAGGAAAGAATATAAAATTCAAGGCCGCCAATTTTACTGCTTTTCACAGAAAACGCTATCTGAAATTTTTCTGTGTTATGTCTTGTTAAAAAGCAGAATTTTTGTTTCTCCGCCGTTGTATGGAAGAGGGAATATTTAAAGATTCTCTGTATTTTGCGACGGTTCTCCTTGCAATATCAATACCTTCTGCCTTTAATATATTGACCAACTTGTCATCGGACAGAATTTTTTTGGGTTCTTCGACATCAATCAATGCCTGAATAGTATGTTTGACGGATTCCGATGAGTGGCTTTCTTCATTTCCCACAGCGGAAATGCCTGTGGTGAAGAAATATTTCATTTCAAAAATGCCCCGGTTGGTTGCGATGAATTTATTGGCTGTCACGCGACTCACCGTGCTTTCATGCATTTCGATGGCATCGGCGATTGTTTTTAGGTTCAGGGGTCGCAGAAATTTAACACCCTTTTCGAAAAAGGCGTCTTGATGTTTGACCAGTTCCGAGGAAACCTTCAAAATGGTTCTGGCCCGCTGATCCAATGCCTTAACCAACCAATTGGCAGAGGCGGTACATTCGGCCAGATATTCTTTTGCCTCTTTACTATTGGTATGGGTTTTTATTTCTGCGAGGTAATGATTGTTGAATAGTACCTTTGGCAAGGTCGCACTATTCAGTTCTACAATCCAGTTGCCTTTGGGGTTTTTGCGGATAAAAACATCGGGAATGACCGTTTGAGAGATGGTGACGTTGAAGGCCAGTCCAGGCCTTGGGTTTAAGGCCTGTATTTCCTCAATCATATCTTTGAGGTCTTCTGCTTCAATCTGGCATAACCGCATTAATATATTGTAATCCCGCTTGGCAAGATGTTCCAGATTATCAAGTAGCGCTTCCATGGCGGGATCAAGCCGGTCATTATTTCTTTGTTGAATTTTAAGGCATTCGCTCAAACTGCGGGCAAAGACACCAACCGGCTCCAACGTTTGGGCTATTTCGACAATACGGTCAATCTCTTCAATTTCGCACCCAAAACGCTCGGCGATTAATGCGCTGCTCTCGGTTAAATATCCGGCATCATCCAACATCCCGATCAGGAACCGGATGACAATCTTGTCATTTTCAGCCTCTGATATCATGTTAAGTTGGCCGAGCAAGTGATTGCTTAAAGAGATATTTTCTGATAGCCGAAGATCCATGGCAAAGTCGGTGTCTTCAAAACCTCCGCCGCCGCCGATCATGGATTTTGAACTTAAGCCCAGATCATTGTTGGACAGGGCACCGGGAGGGGAATCATTGGGGCAGTCATTGGTGAATTCATTGTCAAAATTTGTATCCAGCGCAGATTCGGTATTTTGATTCTCGCCGCCGGGATTGTTCAAATAATCATCCGCTGTTGCTGTTGGTTGGGCGTCACTATTTTCGCTGCCCGTCTCTTGGTCGGGTAACGGCTCATTTTCAGCAGGTTTTTCCGATAGATCCGAATTTTCCCCATGTTCCAAAAGAGGGTTTTTTTCAATTTCTTGCGTGACAAAATCGACAAGGTCAATATTGGAATATTGCAGCAGTTTTATAGCCTGCTGCAACTGGGGGGTCATGACCAGCGATTGCGATAGTTTTAATTCAATTCTTGGCGAAAGTGCCATATTTTCTTTACCCCGCCTTATAAGCTAAAGCTGTCCCCTAAGTATACACGACGCACGTCTTTGTTGGCGACTATTTCTTCTGGCGTTCCGGACATCAACACTTGTCCATCGTGAATAATGTATGCTCTGTCAATAATATCAAGGGTTTCCCGCACATTATGGTCGGTTATTAAAACCCCGATCCCCCGGTCTTTAAGATGGGAAACCAGCGTGCGAATATCCGAAATCGCAATGGGATCGATTCCCGCGAAAGGCTCATCCAGTAAAATGAAGCTTGGTTTTGTGGCCAGCGCGCGCGCGATTTCCACCCGCCGGCGCTCCCCGCCCGATAGCGCGAGCGCAGAGGCATGCCGAATATGGGTGATGGAAAACTCACTTAGGAGGCTTTCCAGAGATTCCTCCCTGGCCTTTCGGCTTGGCTCACATATTTCCAGAACTGCCCAGATATTTTCTTCTACGGTCATGCCTCGAAAAATGGAGGCCTCTTGCGGCAAATACCCAATGCCAAGCCTTGCGCGGCGATACATGGGCAGCCGTGTGATGTCATGGCCGTCCAGCAAAATGCGTCCGGCATCAGGCTCAATCAATCCAATCATGGAATAAAAAGAGGTCGTTTTGCCCGCGCCATTTGGGCCCAATAATCCGACGACCTCCCCCCGGTTGACTTGTAAACTAACGCCTTTTAATACGGGACGCTTGTTGAACTTTTTTTCCACGGCATCAATAACCAGCCCATGGCTTAATTGTGGGGCCGTGAGGGTGGCGTCGTCCTGCAATGGTGATATTTGATTTTGGTTCATATCTTCTTTTTATCGTATAAATGTTAATAGACTACTGATACCTCTTATTAATATTATAAGTAATGATGCGTGAAACATTATTTTTCTGCCTTGATCCTAATCATCTTTTTTTTCTTTTTTGGCATCAGGCAAGGTGAATTGCCCTTTTACGCGGCCATTATTTGCGGGGCTGCCTTCGATGGTTATCAACCCCGTGTCCAAATTATAGACCAGGCGTGTACCGTTAATTTCTCCATCATCTCTTTTTAATATTACCTTTCCGCCCAATGTTATGATTCTATCGGCAAAGTCATAGATGCCCCATGTGGCGGTTATGGTCTCGGTTTTGGTGGTTAAGGTTACGGCTCCCGAGGCATCAATGCGGGAAATAGAAGGTTTTTCATTGGCAGAATTCTGATAAAAAACTGTAACGCGGTCAGAATTCAGTGTCAGCTCTTTTTGGCGGATGACCACGTTACCGACAAATATCACAATATCTTTACGTAAGTTTGCCTCCAGCTCGTCCGCGCTGATATCGACATCTTTACTTATATTGACGGGCGCATTTGTATCAAATTCTGTTTTCGCGCCTGCTTGAACTTTGGCCTGAACTTGGGCTTGAATCTGGGCCGCGGCGTTCGGGAGCATCAGGCTGTTGGCGAAGAGTGCCGTGGATAAAAGTCCAGCTGATAAAAATATGATGGCCCTTTTCCGTAAAATTTGTTTTTTGATAATCAATTCACTGTTCCATTAAATTCTGTTGTCATTTATCATGATTGAGTTTTGGCAATTCCATGGGCTGTTCAGGGTTATAATACATTTTTACATTACCTTTAAGGCGAATAATCTCCTGATTTACATCCACATGAAACTTGTCGGCGCGCAATGTTCCAAAAGGCGTTGATCCTGTCATACCGTTATTTCCCGTGGAAATTTTTTCATTGATCAAAAACAATGTATGGTCAGTGATCAGATGAAAGTTATTTTCAGTCGTAATTTCTACGGTGCCATTTAAGGTGATTTCTTGTACATCGGCATCAAACATACCATTGGTTGCACTTATTTTAATGCCTGTTCCGTCGCTCATTTTCAGATCCGCGAGCAGATTTTTCAGATAGTAATCTTTATCATCGTTATTTTTTCGAAAGGCGGTTTCTGCCGAAATATTGACCGGATTATTATGTTTGTCTATACCCACATAGCGTGGTTTGATTAATTTTGCATTTTCGTCGCGTTTGTCCAACCGGTCAATGGCCAGGGTAAAACTACCCTCTTTGCTATTGATAAAG
>UOFW01000140.1_pt1 | contig 24751 bp, 25 predicted proteins | sample 1989241 | NCBI WGS metagenome assembly UOFW01 (sample SAMEA4712195, study PRJEB27164) | hydrothermal vent metagenome | biome: marine basaltic hydrothermal vent biome; feature: marine hydrothermal vent; material: mineral | place: Pacific Ocean | collected 2011-06-14/2011-07-23 | depth 1719 m | reverse complement strand
TTTTCTTGTATAAGCTCGTCAATTCCAGCGCCGATCATCGGATCATAAAATGTGGTCTGGATGCCCATTCTTTTTAATATTTTATGGGCAAGGTTGCGGGTTGGTTCATAAACACCGTCTGCCATCAGGATATGATCGCCGGAACCCGCAAAGGATAAAATGGCTCCGGTAATGGCCGCAAGGCCGGAGGGATACAGAAAGCAACCATCCGCCCCTTCCAATGCGCACATGGCATCGCTGAGGGCATAGGTGGTGGGATTGCCGCGCCGGCCATAAGAAAGCCCCCCGGTATGAAGCCTGGCATTGGCCCTCTTCATATCCTTGACCGTCTCAAATATTAAGGTTGAGGCATGATAGACCGGCGTATTAACCGCGCCGTGGGTATAATCTTTATTTCGGCCAACACTGGCGATAAGGGTATCTTCTTTCATGGGTTATGACTTACCGGCGTATCGGGGTGGCTGCCCCATTCGCTCCATGAACCATCATAAAGGGCATTTTCCTGATGACCAATCAGATAGAGCCCAAGCATCAGAACGGACGCTGTAATGCCTGACCCGCAACTGGTGATGATGGGTTTTTTTAGATTTAAGCCAGCGGCCTCAAAGATTTTCCGGATGTCATCTGTGGTTTTAAAAGTCCCATCCTCCGGGTTAAGCAAATCTCTGAAGAAAATATTGTAACTACCCGGAATAGAACCGCATTTCATATTTTCGCGGGGTTCAGGGTCGGTGCCTTGAAAGCGCCCCGGGGCGCGGGCATCAACCACTTGTTCTTTTTTATGATCAAGATTTGCCATCATGTGATCAAGGCTGCGCAGTTTCGTTGTGTTAAAGCGGGCCGTGAAATGCCGCTGGCGCGGGATGGGCGGAATATCTTCTATCCGGCGGCGTTCATTCTTCCATTTTTGAAAGCCGCCGTCCACAATGGCCACATCCCAAAGACCGAAAGCCTTCAGCATGAACCAGACACGGGCGGCGCTGCGCACGTCGCTGTTATCATAGATAATCACCCTGTTGCCATCACCAATGCCTAAGCCGCGCATGCGGCTGGACATTTTTTCAAGGCTGGGTAACATATGGGGCAGGGGATTATCCAAGTCGCATATTTCATCAATATCAAAGAAAACCGCCCCCGGAATATGGGCTTCGCCGTACTCTGTGCGGGCATTGCGATCACTGCCCGGCATGTGCCATGTGGCATCGACAATCCTGATATCCGGGGCGGATAAATGTTCTTCCAGCCATTCAGTCGAGACGAGTGCGGGGTTTTTATCAGACATGATGTTATTCCTTCAGTGTATCTTACTGGGCTTTTTAAGGGGCAATATATTACAGCCAATCGGGATAGGGTAGCCCTTGTTGTTTTAAAAACTCCGGATTGAATAGTTTGCTCATGTAACGGGTACCATAATCGCCGAGCAATGTTACAATCGTATGACCCGGCCCCATATCACGGGCAAGGCGAATGGCGGCGGCCACATTTATACCGGATGAGCCACCAAGGCATAATCCTTCGTGTTTCAAAAGGTCAAAAATGATATTCAATGCCTCGGCATCGGGGATTTGATAGGCATCATCAACGATCACATTTTCAAGATTTGCCGTGATACGGCCTTGACCGATTCCTTCGGTGATGGAGGATCCCTCGGCTTTTAATTCGCCGTGTTTATAGAAATTATAGAGGGCAGCTCCCATGGGGTCGGCAAGGACGATTTTGATGTCCTTATTGCGGTCTTTCAAGGCCATGGAAACGCCGGCCAATGATCCGCCGGTGCCGACAGCGCAGGTGAAGGCGTCTATTTTTCCGTCCGTCTGATCCCAGATTTCGGGACCGGTGGTTTCAAAATGGGCGCGGCGGTTGGCGATATTGTCAAATTGATTGGCCCAGATGGCGCCGTTTTTTTCGGTTGCCGCCAGTTCTTCGGCCAGTCGGCCTGAATAGCGCACATAATTATCCGGATCGCGGTATGGTTTGGCGGGCACAAGCCGCAGATCGCAGCCGCAGAGCCGCAGCATGTCTTTCTTTTCCTGTGACTGGGTATCCGGCATGACAATCACCGTACGGTAACCAAGGGCGTTGGCCACAAGCCCAAGGCCAATTCCCGTATTACCCGCAGTGCCTTCAACGATCACGCCGCCGGGTTTCAGCAGTTCTTTTTCTTCGGCATCGCGAATGATATAGAGCGCGGCCCGATCCTTGACCGATCCGCCGGGGTTCAGAAACTCTGCCTTGCCCAATATGGTGCAGCCTGTTTCCGCTGATGCTTTTTCGAGCTTAATCAAGGGCGTATTGCCGATGGTGTCAATAAAGCCGTTTTTAATATCCATATATTTAGTCCTGTTTAATTCTATAAAATTAAATATAAGGAGCCTGTCCTTAGGAAGCAAGTTTGCTGCGCCTGTTTATATGTAATATTTCTTCGCGGACATTCTGAACAGAAATCTGCGCATCAAGTTTATGGCGGATAATATCTTGTTCTTTTGGAAGGAGGCCCGTCACGTGAATATCAATGGTGATAGTGCCGTCATGATAAGAGCTTTTGTTGTATTTCCTGACCTTCATCAGGTCGGGGGTAATATTACGCAGGGCGAATAGCTCTAAAACACAAGGCAGCGCTCCCGGATGAGCATCGGCGATGATGGCATAATGGACAGTGATGGGCGGCAGGTTTCTTTTTGGTAATTCAACGGGGAGTAATTCAACGGGCGTGGTCATGACACGCGCTCCTCTTAACAAAAATGATAGATCAAATTGGATGTTGCCTTTGGGGGGCACAGGCAACTTTTCCGGCTCTATTTAAGAACCGGGGTCATAATTCGCATCTTTCGCATTCGTAAAGGGTTTGTCTGTGTCATAATGCAGATGTTTAACGTTAAGAGATTAAAAAGTCAATAATGACTTTGGCTGAAAAATACTATAATCATTATCTTGTAACGCAACAGATGATCACAGGAATATGATGACCAAGGATATTTATAAGAACCTATCACAGCTCGGCAAAGACATTAAGGCTCCGGCGAATCCCGAAGAGGCCGAATTGGACCGGGTGCCAAACCCGCGGCCCAATTCTGATTATTTCGTGCGGTTCACCTGCCCGGAATTTACGTCGCTTTGCCCGGTGACCGGACAGCCCGACTTTGCCCATATGGTCATTGATTATGTGCCCGATGAATATCTGGTGGAAAGCAAGTCGTTGAAATTATTCATGCAATCCTTCCGCAATCACGCCGCCTTTCACGAAGATTGCACGGTTGGCATCGGTGAAAGACTGGCGCAAGAATTAAAGCCCAAATACTTGCGCATCGGCGGCTATTGGTATCCCAGAGGCGGCATCCCCATCGACGTCTTCTTTCAAACCGGCAAAGCCCCCGAAAATGTCTGGATCCCCGATCAGGACGTCCCAACTTACCGGGGACGGGGATAGGGCAGTGTGGCTTCGCAGGAATGACGGGAAGGGGGTATGCCTCAGTAGGAATGACCGAAATAATATATAAGTTTTGCCGCCTATACTTTCGTGTCCACACGTTCGACCTTTTCGGACGCACCGCCTTTGGCGACGCCGACCATGGCGGGGCGGAGCAGGCGGTCTTTAATGACATAACCCACCTGCATGACCTGCACAATGGTGCCGTCTTCTTTGCCGGTATCTGGAACTTCAAAAAGGGCCTGATGCAGGGCATGGCTGAATTTTTCGCCCATGGGGTCGATCTTTTTGATATTGTGACGCTCAAGCATGTTGAGCAGCTCTCGCTCAGTCATTTCGATGCCTTCAACCAATGTTTTGGCATTGTCGCCAAGGTCGGTATCTGCGGGAATACTATCCAGGGCACGGCGCAGATTGTCCCCGACGCTCAGCAAATCCCGGGCAAAGGCCGTCATGGCGTAATTGGCGGCATCTGCCTTTTCCCGGTCCGCGCGGCGGCGTAGGTTTTCCGTTTCGGCAACAGCTCTTAAAAGCCGGTCTTTTAAATCGGCAATCTCCGTGACGGCGGCAACAAGCTTGTCATCTTCCTGCCGTCCTTCCGGGGCGCCAGCATCGGTATTCTCAGGAATGTCATTCTCATTATTTTCTGATTCAGGGTTTTCTGATTCAGGATTTACATCGTTGTCTTCATTATTGTCTGTCATTTTTTACTTCTCAGATGTTATAAAATTTTGCCAATTACTTAGGCATTCATATCATTTTGCCAATTACCTTGGCATTCATATCATTTTGCCAATTACCTTGGCGGTATAATCCACAAGGGGAATAATCCGCGCATAATCCAGCCTTGTGGGGCCAATGACCCCAATCACGCCCAGTATATTATTTTTACCGTCCATATAGGGAGAAGCGATAACAGAAGAATCGGAAAGGGAAAAGAGTTTATTTTCAGAACCAATAAAAATTCTGACCCCTTCGGCCTCCCGGGCATTTTCCAGAAGCTTCACAAGATCCTTTTTATTCTCCAGATCCTTAAAAAGATGGCGAATGCGTTCCAGATCATTCATCGCCCCCAGATCATCCAGTAATTTTGATTGCCCCCGGATAATTAAATTGCTCTGCGCCGCGTTATCCGAGGCATTTCGATTGCCGCTCCATACGGCCAGTCCTTGTTCCACAACGGATTGTGTCAGGTTATCCAGTTCTGCTTGCTGATTTTTTAATTCCTGTTCGATCTGCCGTTTTGCCTCGAAAAAAGTACGCCCGACGAGCCGCGCATTCAGATAATTTCCGGCATGGGTCAAGGCGGCGGGCGTCAGACCAAGGGGAATATTAATGATGCGGTTTTCCACATCATCGCCCTCGCTCACCATGACCACCAATGCGCGCCCCGGACTTAAAAAAACAAATTCTATATGTTTTAAGGGGGAATCATTTTTGGGCGCAATCACAAGGCTCGCGCATTGGGACAGACCAGATAACAGCGTCGTGGCGCGGGTGAGCATATCTTCTACGCTATTGTCATTCTCCTGACATTCCACGCGAATGTTGGTGCGTTCTTCCTGTGTGAGGTTGCCCATCTCCAGCATGCCATCAACAAAAAGCCTAAGGCCGGTATTTGTTGGGATACGGCCCGCTGATTTATGGGGCGAGAATATCAAGCCGCTATTTTCCAGATCGGACATAACATTACGGATACTCGCGGGGGACAGGGGGTTATTCAGCCTTTGACTCAGGGTGCGCGAGCCTACCGGCTCACCCGTTAAGATATAGGTGTCCACAATCTGCCGGAATATGGTCCGCGACCTCTGATTTAATTCTTCAATCAACATTTTCTTTCAGGATCAAATGCCCTCAGGACCAAATGTAAGGATTGTATGGGGAAAGTTCAATGCATTGAGGAAATTTTCTTTCCTTAAAGCCTGCAACAGGTTAGAAGGGGGCTATAGTGAAAACAGATTTATCAGGAGAGAATATATGCGCCCTTCAGGCCGTACCAATGACCAGCTTCGCACCGTAACCCTTGAAATGGGCTTCTCTAAACATGCCGAAGGCTCTTGCCTGATTAAATTTGGCGATACCCATGTATTATGTACGGCAACTCTGGAAGATAAAGCCCCGCCATTCCTGCGGGATACGGGCAAGGGCTGGGTCACGGCAGAATATGGTATGCTGCCAAGGTCAACCCACAGCCGCATGGGACGCGAAGCGGCAAGGGGCAAGCAATCCGGCCGGACACAGGAAATCCAGAGGCTGATCGGGCGGTCATTGCGCGCGGTTGTTGATATGGAAAAACTGGGCGAGCGTCAAATACGCCTTGATTGTGATGTCTTGCAGGCGGACGGCGGCACCCGAACGGCGGCGATCACCGGGGCCTATGCGGCCATGGTGCAATGTTTCCAGAAAATGATCGCGGATGGCAAACTGGGCAGCCTGCCGATTAAAACACCTGTGGCGGCGGTGTCCTGCGGTATTTATAAGGGGATGCCTGTTCTTGATCTTGATTATGATGAGGATAGCGCCGCAGAAACCGATGCCAATTTTGTCCTGACCGGTGATAATAAAATCGTTGAAATTCAGGGTACAGCAGAAGAAAATCCCTTTACCGAGGAAGAATTTTTGCGCCTGATGCGGTTGGCACGGATCGGTGTTGATCAATTGGTGAAACTTCAAAATAAGGCCTTAGGTCTTTAAAATGCGCAAATTTAACGCAGATAAACTGGTGGTGGCCAGCCATAATGCCGGCAAGGTGCGCGAAATTGCCGCCTTGATGGAGCCTTTTGGTGCGACAACTATTTCTGCCGCTGACCTGAATTTGCCGGAACCGGTTGAAAATGGGGACAGTTTTATCGCCAATGCGGAAATTAAAGCAAAAAGCGCGGCAAATTTATCAGGATTGGTGGCGCTTGCCGATGATAGCGGCCTTGTGGTAGGCGCCTTGGGCGGAAAACCCGGCATTCATTCGGCAAGATGGGCCTTAAATCCCGAAACCGGCCAGCGTGATTTCGCCTATGGCATGGCCAAGCTTGAAGAAGAATTGCAAAAAGTGAAAGGTAAGCGCGCGGCTTATTTTATCTGCGTTTTGACGCTCGCATGGCCGCCCTGCGCGGATTATCCAGAGGGGCATGTTGCCTCCTTTGAAGGACGGGTCAATGGCAGGCTCGTCTGGCCCATAAGAGGGGAAAATGGTTTTGGGTATGATCCCATGTTCCAGGCCGATGGCCATGATATTACCTTCGGTGAAATGGTAGCGGCCCGCAAGCATGACATCAGTCATCGGGCAAATGCGTTTAAAAAACTGATCAAGGCCTGTTTTGAGTAAAAATATTACCATGGGTAATCTGGCCATATATATCCATTGGCCTTTCTGCCTGTCCAAATGCCCTTACTGTGATTTCAACAGTCATGTGCGCGGGGCCATTGATGAGGATGTATGGGCGGACGGGCTTATGAAAGAGCTTGATCATTACCGGCAATTGTCAGGGCCCCGAAACATATCAAGCATATTTTTCGGGGGTGGGACGCCCTCGCTTATGTCCGCTGGTCTGGTTGAAAAGCTGTTGAATAGAATCGCGCAGAACTGGGCCATGGCCCCTGATGTTGAAATCACACTGGAAGCCAATCCAACCAGCGTCGAGGCCGGTAAGTTCAGAGATTTTTCAGCCGCAGGGATTAATCGATTATCCTTGGGCATTCAGGCCCTGAATGACGCCGACCTTAAAGCCTTGGGCCGCGAGCATAACATGAAAGAAGCTCGGGAAGCTATTGGTTTATCACAAAAATATTTTAAAAGATCCAGCTTCGATCTGATCTATGCCCGTATGGGCCAAAGCCTTGGTGATTGGGAGCGTGAATTGACAGAGGCTCTGACCATGGCTGTGGGGCATTTGTCGCTCTATCAATTGACCATAGAGCGCGGAACGGCTTTCCATACCGCCCATAGCAAGGGCCGGCTTATTTTGCCCGGCGAGGATTTATCGGCAGATATGTATGATCTGACGCAGGCCGTATGCGATGCCCATGGCCTGCCATCCTATGAAGTTTCCAATCATGCCCGCAAGGGTGAGGAGAGCCGCCATAATCTGACCTATTGGCATTATGCGGATTATATCGGCATCGGCCCCGGCGCCCATGGGCGTTTGGAAATAGACGGTGAAATTTATAGTTTTTGTCAGGACAGAAGTCCGGAAAAATGGCTTGATAATGCCGTGGCTCAGGGCCATGCCACCGCTCAGAAAGATTTTCTGACGGTGCAGATGAGGGCTGAGGAAATGATCATGATGGGGCTGCGCCTCAGCGGCGGTATTGATCTGAGATCATTTGAAAAGCGTATTGGTCAGAAAATTGATGAATTTATTAATCAAAACTATTTGCAGCGTCTTTTTGAACTGGGTTATATGGAAAAGGGCGTTTATGAATCGGGATATCAATCAGGGTATCATTTACGGGCAACGCCGCAAGGTCGGCCTCTTCTGAATAGTCTTCTGGCTCAAATTCTGGCGCATTAACCTCATTTATAGATAAGGGTAAATCCCGTTCAATGAAGTTTTTCGGCGCGGGGTCAATGACGGTAAATTCTTTCGGGCCCACTTCATAGATTGCAAGGCCCCGCTCAATCAATCCTGCCAGAGTAAAGCGGAACAGACCTTCGATACCTGAGAAACCATTTTCATCCGTGAGTGCATTTTTAGTAAAATCAGGATTTTTCTCATGCCGGACAAGGGTCGCCGCCAAGGCAACCGCATCATAGGCAAGGGTGATTAAACGCGGGGCGTCCTGCTCATATATCTTTTGGTAGCGATCTAGAAAAATATTGGCTGTGGAATGATCGGGCGCCGCAAACCAGCCGCCGTAAAGCTGCGGCTCAAAAAAGAGCATTCTATCGTCCCAAAGCCCGGTGCCAAGAATTTTGATTTTTGCCGGGTCTATTTCATAATAGGAAACCCAGGCGGCAAGCGTGGTGAGCATGGCGCCACCTTCGGGTAAGAGAATGGCATCAAATTCAACGTCGCCTATGGTTTCTGCATTTTTAAGTTCATCCAGCATTTCCTGCGCCAGATCATCTTCTTCGCCAAGATTTTTCAGAAATTCTATCTCGCGCATATATCTGCCCCGGCGGTCATTATATTTGGCAATATTTTTTACGGGCGCCACCAGTTTTCCGCTATCGGCGGGATAATATTCAACAGAAATCAATTCACGTTCCTGCTGGATAACGCTTTTGCCAAATATTTCCAGCGCGCGGGTACCATAGGTTGTTTCCGGTACAAGGGCGGCAAATTTGGCGTAGCCCTGATCTGAGGCGTAACGGATAACCCGTTCGATCTGTTCTTCCATTCTAAAATTGAGCAGAAAGACGCCGTCACCGGCAACATTATGGTCGCTGGAAAAACCAATGACATTAATCCTGGCCTTTTGTGCCATGGGTTTAATGGCCGTTATGGAATGAGAGAATAATGGCCCGATGATAATGTCTGGTTGCTGCTCTAAAAGCTGTGACATGGCCTCTATGGCCCCTTCTGTCGTGCCCTTTGTATCGAAAGGCACCAGAGCAAGCCTTTGGTCACGTGAATCAAATAGCGCCAATGCGGCAGCATTAAAAAGCGCCTTGCCAATGGCCGCATCCGCCCCTGTGAGCGGCAGAAGCAGTCCAAGGCGAATCTCGGTGCGGTCATCCTGTGCCATATTTTGGGGGCTTTCAGCCATAGGGACTTGCGGAGCCTGCGCCGCATCATGAACCATAGGGCCCGTTTGACCGCCGCAACCTGTTAAACCAAGGGCTATCAATATTGCCCCTAAATATTTTAGGCTAAAGTATCTCACCAAAAATCGCCTCAAAATAGTTTCTCGTTTTCTGTGTTTTTTTCTTACATAGTCTTTGTAATACACTTATGCTCATATCATAAATAGAAATATGACAAATAAATATGGCAAGGGTATGGTGCGTTGAGTAGAAAAGTCGAAAAAACTAAGAAAATCCTGCCGGGATTATATATTATTTCGACCCCCATTGGTAATTTGGGGGATATGACATATCGGGCGAAAACTGTCCTTGAGCAGGCTGATATCATTGCCTGTGAGGATACCAGAGTGACGGGTAAGCTCTTGGCTTATTTCGAAGTGAAGACGCCGACAATTTCATATCATGACCATAACGAGAAAAAAGTCCTGCCGCAATTACTGGAACGTCTTGAGGCCGGGCAAATCGTGGGGCTGGTCAGTGATGCGGGGACGCCGCTTATATCTGACCCGGGCTATCATCTGGTGAAAGAAGCGCGGGAAGGCGGCCATTTTGTGAGCAGTATTCCCGGGGCGAGCGCCATCCTTGCCGCCTTGACGTCAGCGGGGTTACCCACAGACCGGTTTATGTTTGCCGGATTTCTATCCAATAAGACACAGGCGCGCCGCAAAACGCTGACGGAACTGGCTTCGGTCAAGGCAACATTGATTTTCTACGAATCCGCCAAACGACTGAAGGACAGCCTTAAAGATATATTCGATGTGCTTGGTGATCGGGAAGCTGCGGTTTGCCGGGAACTAACCAAGTTATTTGAAGAAGTCAGAAGGGGCAGTCTTGCCGAACTTGTGGAACATTACGACCAGAATGACCGGCCAAAGGGTGAAATTGTTATTGTCATTGGCCCCAGAGGCGAAACAGAGGTCCCCATAGATAAGCTTGATGATGCCTTGACCAAGGCGCTGGAGAATCTTTCGGTGAAAGAGGCGGTGGCGGCGGTTACCTATAGTCTGGGCTTGAAACGCAAACAGGTATATGAACGGGCCTTAAAAATATCAGGAAATAAATGACGGCTAAGACGTATCAAAAAAAGAAAAAGGCCTATCTATGGGGGCAGGGTGCCGAATGGCTGGCTATTTTCTTTTTAACCTTGAAGGGCTACCGGATTCTTGCCCGGCGGTTTAAATGCAAGTCCGGCGAGATCGACCTGATTGCCCAAAAAAGAAACCTGATCTGTTTTATCGAGGTAAAAGCCCGAAAAACAACCCATGATGCTTTATATGCCCTGTCCTATAAGCAGAAGAGGCGTATATCAAAGGCCGCAGAATGGTATATTGCCAAAAATATGACCCCAAATCTAAATCAAGATAATATCTATCGTTTTGATGTGATGGCGGTTGAACCATGGCGCATGCCAACCCATATAACAGATGCCTGGCAGATGGAAATAAAGATATGATTGAAAACCGTGAAAATTATGCAGCAGAATTAAAGGCCGTGGGGAGCGGAGATGGTTCCGTTACTGACCTCGCCGGCGCGGCGTTATTGCTGTCATCATTGGATCGGCCCGGCGTTTCATTGCAAAAATATGAACATCATTTGAAGATATTGACCCTTGACCTTAAGGGCATGAATATTACTTCGCAGTCAGCGACGCACAGGGCCAAGGCCTTGATAGATGTTCTCTATGCGCGCCACGAATATACTGGAAATAAAGAATTTTATGAGGATTTGCAGAATGCCAACCTCATGTCGGTTATTGATACCAGAAAAGGGCTGCCGGTGTCTTTGAGCATCCTGTATATTCATGCGGCGCGCAGTCAGGGTTGGCACATAGAAGGTTTGAATTTCCCGCAACATTTCCTGATACGGCTTTGCGGTGCCTCATCCGCTGCGGCAGGTCAGGTGATTATTGACCCCTTCAATGATGGTAAGATACTGAATGCCAAAGACCTGCGGGAGATGATTCAGGACTTTAAGGGGCTTGAGTATAAAAAGCCTGATCTAAAGCCTGAATATTATGAAGCCATTACAGATCGTCAGATATTGGTTCGTCTGCTTGAAAATATTAAAATCAGATGCCTGAAGGTGAGCGACCTTGGGCAGGCGATAAATATTTTGATGCGCCTTGTCCTGATTGACCCAGAGGATATACAACATCATTATGAACTGGGCATGCTTCTTGCGCATGTAGGAAGAAATGGTCCGGCGCGGGAAAGCCTGACCTATTGCAGGAATAATATTGACAAAATAACACAAAATGACCTTATAGAGCAACAGGTTATAAACACATTGCTGGATTTGGACAAACAGGATCTGGAAAGTAAGAGATCCAATGTTTTAAAATTACCGGAAATAGAATGAAGCGCCAGAAATAGAAAGAAGGTCGTATGAGTCTTATCGTTGCCTTGCAAATGGATCCCATTGAACTTATTGATATAAACGGCGACAGTAGTTTTGCCTTGGGCCTTGAGGCATCGAGGCGCGGTTATAAATTATTTCATTATGATGTGAATGATTTGTCGTTCCAGGATGGCAGGGTAACGGCCTATGCCCGCGCCTTGACCCTCAGGCGCGAGATGGGCAACCATTTTTCTTTTGGCGAAGAGGCCAAAATAGACCTCGGCGAAGAGGCGGATGTGATCCTGATGCGCCAAGACCCTCCCTTTCATATGGGGTATATTACGGCCACACATATTCTGGAGCATATCCATCCAAAAACCCTGGTGGTCAATGATCCGGCGTCGGTGCGCAATGCGCCAGAGAAGATATTTCTGACGCGGTTTCTGGACCTGATGCCGCCGACATTGATCACGCGTAACAGGCGGGATGTGGAAGAATTTCGTCTGGAGCATAAAGACATTATTGTAAAGCCTTTGTATGGTAATGGCGGCGCAGGCATTTTCCGAATTCGGCATAATGACCAGAATCTCAACAGCTTGATTGAAATGTTTCAGGAATTCTATCCCGAAGCATTCATTGTGCAGAAATTCCTGCCCGAGGTTGTTCAGGGGGACAAGCGGATCATTCTGGTTGATGGAAAGGCCGTTGGCGCCATTAATCGGGTGCCCTTAGCGGGAGAAATCCGGTCCAATATGCATGTGGGCGGCGAAGCCCGGGAAACTGAGATGACAGCGCGTGAAATCCAGATATGCGAAGCTATTGGGCCCACATTGCGCGAGCTGGGCCTGTTATTTGTCGGCATTGATGTTATTGGCGATTACCTGACCGAAATTAACGTCACATCCCCCACCGGCATACAGGAAGTCCGCCGTTTCGATGGCACGGATATCGCTAAGATTTTATGGGACGCTATTGAGAGAAAATTATGAATTATCTCTCATCAAAATCAACGACAATCTTCTCGGTCAGTGGATGTGATTGACAGGTCAGGATAAAGCCTGCTTCTACTTCATCTTTTTCCAGAGAATAATTGACGTCCATACTGACTTTGCCCTCGATCAATTTGGCGCGGCAGGTACAGCACACGCCGCCTTTGCAGGCAAAGGGAAGGTCTGCGCCCTGTTCAAGGGCTGAATCCAGAATATTGCCGCCGGCCATATCAAGGTCAAAATTAAATTCATCACCGTCCACAATCACGGTCACCTTGCTCATCTTACCGGCAAGGTCAGATTTCTCATTTTTCGTCCCGGCGCTTGCGCCTTGGGCAACAGAGGGCGAGGTGAATAGTTCAAAATGGATTTTGTCTTTGTCTAATCCGCGTTTCTGCAGCGTATCGGATACATCATTGATCATGTCTTCGGGGCCGCAAATATAAACCTCGTCCGCGCCAGAAGAAGGGAGCAGTTTATCCATAACCTGCGCGGCTTTTTCGCCATTAATACGGCCTGAGAATAAATTAATTTCCTGATCTTCGCGGGAGAGGACATTGATCATATTAAAACGGCTGATATAGCTGTTTTTCAAATCAATCAAATCTTCCCGAAAGATGATGGATTTTCGAGTTTTATTGCCATAAACCAATGTGAAAATGCTCTTTGGCTCATAAGCCAGCAGGGTGCGGATAATTGAAATTAAGGGGGTAATACCGCTGCCTGAGGCGAAACCGACATAATGTTTTTCATGGGCCTTGTCCAAAGGGGTGAAAAAATTCCCCATAGGCGTCATGACGTCAAGATTATCGCCTTCTTTCAGTTTTTCATTGGCAAAACTGGAAAACAGGCCGCCTTTAATCTTTTTAACCGCCACCCGAAGGTCATTATCAAAAAGGCCGCTGCAAATGGAATAAGACCGCCGGGTATCTTCGCTGTTAATGATGGTTTTCAAGGTCAAATACTGGCCCGCATTATATTTATATTCTTCGAGCAGGGCAGGCGGCACATCAAAGGCGATGGACACCGTGTCAGCGGTTTCCTGCCGAATATTTGAAATTGTTAACGAATGAAAGACGGGCATTATTTTTTACCTTGAATTATTGATTTTAGATGCATTTGAAATAATCGAAAGGCTCCCGGCAGTCAAGGCAACGATATAAGGCCTTGCAGGCTGTGGAGCCAAATTCACTGATTTGTTCACTATTATCAGATTTACACCTTGGACAGGAAATTTTCTTTTGTCCGCCGAATAATACGGCTTTATTGTGGCTTGTTTTTTCTGGCGGCGCAATACCGTAAGCCTCAAGTTTTTCTTTGCCTTGCGCCGTCATCCAGTCTGTGGTCCATGCCGGTGACAGCTGAGTGGTGACAATCGGATCCGGATAGCCATGGTTTGTCAGGGTCTCTTTGATTTGTTCTTCAAGCATATACATGGCAGGACAGCCGGAATAAGTCGGGGAAATGACAATTTCCAACTGTCCATTTTCTGTATCCTTCACATCGCGGGCGATGCCAAGATCAACAATTGACAACACAGGAATCTCAGGGTCCTTGATTTCTTCAAGAATGGCCCAAATCACAGCGGGGTCAAAGTTTTTTTGTGCTTTAATCACGGATTCTACCACTCACACCCGGGATAACGGCGCTGCATATATTGCATGTCGGTAATGATATAGCCGAAATGCTCCGTATGGCGACCTTCTGATTTACTGCCCAATTGCATCCAGTCATTTGCGGGAACAGACAGGGTGGCCTGATCCAGAATCTGGCCGACTAATATATCCCAATCCGCTTTTAAGGCGGTAACATCAACGGATATACCGTCTTCGAGAAGTCTTTTTTCTGCATCAGTCATGGTGAATAATTCACCGGTATAGGCCCATAGATCATCAACGGATTTTTGCGCGCGGCGGTGACTTTCTTCGGTTCCATCACCAAGACGGATCAGCCATTCACTGCTAAAACGCAAGTGATAGGTGACTTCTTTCAGGGATTTTGCCCCGATGGCGGAAAGCTCTGCATCTGTAGATTTCGTCAGCTCGGTAAAAAACAGTTTATTATAGGCGCTCATGAAGAACAGGCGGACGATGGTATCGCCCCAATCCCCATTCGGCACTTCGGCAAGAAGCAGATTACGAAAATCCTGCTCATCACGAAGGTAAGCAAAATCATCTTCCTTTTTACCTTCGCCGCCCGCCTTGCCAGCATAGCTATATAATTCGCGGGCCTGACCGATCAGGTCAAGGGCGCAGTTCATCAAGGCCATTTCCATTTCAATGGAAGGGGCCCGGAAACACCATTCGGACATGCGGTGGCCGATGATTAATCCATTATCGCCAATCTGTGCGGCATATTGCACAAGGTCATTTACTTTATTCAATTCGGTCATTTGATATTCTCCTGTAATATTTTTTTCCTGAAGATGGTAAGGAAAATTACATTTTGCCGGCACCCTTGGGGATGTCATAAAAAGTTGGATGGCGATATATTTTATCGTCTGCAGGCTCAAACAGGCTTTCTTTGTCTTCTGGTTTGGACGCCGTAATGGCGTTGGACGGGACAACCCAGATGCTGATTCCTTCGCTGCGGCGGGTATAGACATCACGGGCTGATTCCAGCGCTATTTCTGCATCGCTGGCATGAACGCTGCCGCAATGTTTATGGTCTAATCCCGCTTTGCTGCGGATAAATACTTCCCATAGGGGCCATTCTTTTTCGGTTTTTTGTTCGGTTGTATGTTTGGGCATCTTGGAGATCCTTTTTAAATTTTTTAAACATCTTACCTGTTATTCAGGCCGCGTTTTTCTTCTGTTGTTTTTCGGCATAGGCGGCGGCGGCCTCGCGTACCCAGGCCCCGTCTTCATGGGCTTTGATATGGTTGGCTAGGCGTTGTTTGTTGCAGGGGCCGTTGCCTTTAATGACATTGCCGAATTCTTCCCAATCTATGGTGCCGTAATCATAATGGCCGCGTTCCTCGTTCCATTTCAGGTCTGGATCAGGCAGGGTAATGCCCAGAAATTCAGCCTGCGGAACTGTGGCGTCGATAAATTCCTGCCGCAATTGATCATTGGATTTTTTCTTGATTTTCCACTTCATGGATTGTGCGCTATGGGGCGAGTTCGCATCGTTTGGGCCAAACATCATCAAGGAAGGCCACCAGAAACGATTGACGGATTCCTGCAGCATTTCCTTTTGCTCTTTTGTTCCCTTGGAAAGAGTAAGAAGAAGCTCATAGCCTTGACGTTGATGAAAGCTCTCCTCTTTGCAAATCCTGATCATGGCCCGTGAATAAGGGCCGTAAGAACCGCGGGACAAGGCCACCTGATTGGTGATGGCCGCGCCGTCAACCAGCCAGCCAATCGTGCCCATATCCGCCCATGTGAGGGCCGGGTAATTAAAGATGGATGAATATTTCGCTTTTCCGCTTTGAAGCTGTTCGATCATTTCGGCGCGGGAGGTGCCCAATGTTTCCGCCGCAGAATAAATATAAAGGCCATGTCCGCCTTCATCTTGAATCTTTGCAAGTAAAATAACTTTGCGGCGCAGGCTTGGGGCGCGGGTGAGCCAATTGCCTTCGGGCTGCATGCCAATTACTTCTGAATGGGCATGCTGCGACATCTGACGAACCAGAGTTTTGCGGTAGGCCGCAGGCATCCATTCTTGCGGCTCAATTTTAATGTCATCGTCGATTTTCTGTTGGAAAATCTCTTCCAGCCTTGCTTGCTCCGCCGATGTGGGCTCTGCAATCTTAATGGGCTTTTGTATTGATGTGTCTCCGTACATTGGGGGCCTCTCTCATATTAAAAGGGAATACAGGTTGGTATTTGTTTAATATCTGTAATAATTCCAATATGTAACATAAAATCTATAAAATCAAGAAAAATTGTATCACTTAAGTATATTATTTTTTCAAGCGCTTTTTGAACGACAAAAAATTAAAGAAATCACAAAGTTTATTTTGCTTTTAAACCGCCGAAACGCAAGTAAAAATCCGAAGAGGCGACAGGCAGTTTTCCGCTCTCTGTTTCCATGGTTTGGCTGAGGCAATATTCTGATCTTTGCAACAGGAGCTGATATATATCGCGGCATAATTCATAAGCCGCCGTGCCTTCCCAACGGTCTGGCATTAGCATATCTGGCAGCCTTGGGTCGCGGAGTAATATTTTTCGATATTCATGAACCATTAAAATTCGAATGAGCAGGCATTCTTTGGAACTTGGCGCATTCTGGCTCATGTTAAGTGAAGAAAGAACTTGGAGAACAGGGCGATATTTTTCCAGGAAAATCTGATATTTCTCGCTCAATTCTGCCATATTCCAGCAGGTCTTGACCATCACATCCAAGGCTGTGTCTGCGCTTAAATTATGTGAGGCCTGATCAAGTATGATAACATCTTCCCTGATGCCAAGGGCTGTTAATGTTTGCTCCAGAGGCTGCATATCTGGCATGGGATGCGCCAAAACCCCTTTGTTGATTTTGCCAAAGCCAAGCCAGCCTAATTCTTTAATCACAAGGTCTTTATTAATATTTTTATCATCGGGAAGTATGACAATCGTCCAGCGTTTATGCCAGTCACTACGCGGCCCTGCATAAATCTGCGGGGTGGCATTTTGAAATCTGCGCCGCCCGGAATTGGTTAGGCTATAGTAGCTTTTTCGGCCTAACTGCTTGGGGCTGATCCAGTTGTCCTTATTTAATCTGGAGACAGCGGTACGGATATGACGGCTATTTATACCTAAGGGTTCCAGCAGATTTATTAAACTGCCCAGCCATACGCAGCCGCCCCTCAGGGCGATCAGGTCGCCGTAAACCGTAACAATCAATGACCCTACCCTGAGGGGTTGTTGATTCTGAAAATCTTCAATGAGCTTTTCGAGATGCTGCGCAATTGTCATATAATATCTGTTATTTTTTATAGTTAAATATGTCCACCACTTTTGTATCATTTAGCAAGCAGATAAACAATTATTTATACCTTAGGGTTCTTGGTAGAAAATGTTTTTTCAATTTTCAATCTCAGATTCTTCACCGCTTTGGGGGATGAAGAATTGCGGGCAATGACAAGATAGGCCACGGGAACGATAAATAAAGTGAAGAAAGTCGCCATAGCCACACCGGATATCACGACAATTCCCAAAACAAACCGTGTCTCAGCACCGGCGCCGCTGCCGAGCAGTAAAGCAACAGACCCCATCACAGTTGTGAAAGAGGTCATGATAATCGGTCTAAGCCTTTTACGGGAAGCTTCCAGCAAGGCTTCCATGAATTCAACACCTTGATCACGAAGCTGGTTGGCAAACTCAACAATTAAGATGCCATTTTTGGTTGCGAGCCCGACCAGCATAATCAAGCCGATTTGGCTATAGATATTAATAGTTTGCCCGGTGAGATATAACCCAAGCAAGGCACCTACCATGGCGAATGGTACCGTCAACAGAATGACAAAGGGATGGCGAAAACTTTCAAATTGCGCGGCCAATACCAGAAAAACAGTGACCAGTGCCATGGCAAATACGACATAAATAGAATTGCCGGATTCTTTGAAGTCTCTTGATTCGCCTTTGAAATCGAAATTTGCGTGGCTTGGTAATATTTGCTGGCCCGTCTCCTGCAAAAATGTCAGAGCCTGCCCTAGGCTATAACCTTCCTTAATGTTGGCGGTAAGCGTGATTGATCGCATACGATTAAATCTTTTCAAATCAGGGGGGCTCGCGGTTTCTGTCAGGCTTACCAGATTAGACAAGGGGATCAATAGGCTTGTTCGGTCGGATCGAACATAAATATTGGTTAAGTCATTTGGCGTTTGATTTTCTGCTTTGATTCCCTCAAGTATGACCGGATATTCTTCTCCCCGTTGGATATAGGTTGTGACGTGGCGGGTGCCGAGCATGGTTTCAAGTGTCCGGCCGATGGTGGTCACGGATACGCCAAGGTCTGCGGCTCTTGTTATGTCAATATCCACGAGTAATTGAGGCTTGGTCGCCTCATAATCACTGTCGAGACCGACGAGTCCCGGATATTGCCGGCCTTGCGCCATCATGGCATCACGCCAACGCGACAATTCAGCATAATCCGTCCCTTGAAGAACAAATTGAACCGGGCTGCCGGTGCTGCCCGAAATGCCGCGCGGCATCATGACAAAGGCTCTCACATTAGGGTGTTTGGCGAGCTTGCGCGATAATTCAACGCGAATTTCCTGTGCGGACTGATCTCTCTTGCTCCAATCTTCCAGTTTGATAATACCGATGCCAGAATTAACAGAGGCGGCAACGCCGAAACTTGGAATACGCGAGAGTACATTCTTGGCTTTGCCCTCAGAGATAAGGGACATCATGTCATCTTCGACATCATGCATGTGGCGTTTCATATTGTTGTAACTGGTGCCTTCCGGGCCCTTGACCATGACAAAGAACCTGCCCTGATCTTCCAGCGGCATGAATTCCGATGGCAGTGTTATGAAGAGAATATAGGAAATGCCCAATACCGGTATTAAGCTTGCGAGGACAAGGACGGGTCTTTTGAAAAGACGTTTTAAAAAGGTAATATACGCCGTTTCAATGGTTTTAAGCCGTTTCATGCCTTGATTGTGGAATTTGTTATTGCCGCCTTCTTTGCGCAATATGCGTGAACATAACATTGGGGTCAGTGTCAGGGCAACTATAGAGGAAAATACCACGGCGGTGGCCATGGCCATGGCAAATTCTGTGAATAATCGTCCTGTCTGGCCCTCAATGAAAGTAATAGGTATAAAAACCGCCGTAAGAACAAGGGTTGTTGCAATCACGGCAAAACCAACCTCCCTTGCGCCGTAATAAGCCGCGAGCAAGGGCGGCTCTCCCCGGTCAATGCGCCGATAGATATTTTCAAGCACTAATATGGCATCATCCACCACAAGCCCTATGGACAGGATGAGGGCCAGCAAGGTTAGTAAATTGATGGAAAACCCGAATAAATTCAGAAGAATGAAGGAGGCGACGATGGATACAGGCACGGTAATGGCCGGAATAAACATGGCGCGCGCGCTGCCTAAAAACAGATAAATCACCAACACCACGAGCAGCATGGCGATAGAGAAGGTCTTATATACTTCGTTGATTGACGCCTCAATGAAGACCGATTGATCCATCATGACGGCAAGGGAGGCCCCGGGCGGCAGGCTTTCATTTATTTTTGCCATTTCCTTTTTTACGGATCTGGCAACATCCAATGTATTGCCTTTGGACTGTTTGATGATGCCAAGCCCGACCATAAATTCACGGTTGCCGCGCATTTCACTGCGATAATCTTCCGAGCCAAGCTCTACATTCGCAACATCGCCCAGCCGGATGAGATGTCCGTCGGCAGCTTGGCTGATGACCAATTGGGCGAAATTCTGCGGCGATTTATATTTGCGTTCAATTTTTACGGTAAATTCCCGTTCGGTGGATTCCACGCGGCCCGCCGGCAGTTCGATATTCTCAGACCTTAAGGCCCGCTCCACATCATTTACGGTGATATTCCGCGCCGCCAGTTTTTGGCGGTCCAGCCAGACACGCATGGCATAGCTGCGGGTGTTGGTTTGAATGCGGGCGACACCATCTATGGATGAAAAACGATCCACAATAAACCGTTTGGCAAAATCGCCCAGTTCCAGGGGGGACATTTGGTCTGATTTCAGCCTGATCCACATAATGGCCCGGTCATTGGTATCCGCCTTGGTGATTTCTGGCGGGTCGGCTTCTTCTGGCAGATTGTTCAAGAGGCGCGATACGCGCTGGCGAACATCATTGGCGGCATCGTCAATGTCACGATTAATCTTAAATTCAATAGTGATGCGGGACCGGCCATCCTGACTGGTTGAGGATATGGTTTTGATGCCCTCTATGCCGCTTATTCTGTCTTCGATCAGGCGGGTGACTTTGCTTTCAACGATATCTGCCGATGCGCCCCTGTAGGTGGTTGAAACCGACACGATGGGAGGGTTGACATCAGGATATTGCCGAAGCGGCAGATCCATAAAGCTCATGACGCCAAAGACAGCCAGTAAAAGACTGATGACGGTGGCGAAAACCGGGCGGTCAACGGATATATCGGACAGGATCATTGGGAGGCCTCATCACGGGATATCTTTGGTGATATCGCTGAATTTATAATGGTAACCTTGCTGCCATCTTGAAGTTTAATTCCGCCTTCGATAACGACGCTTTGTCCAATGTTCAAACCGTCCAGAATTTCGACGGAGCCGGGCCGGCGACTTCCGATGATAACAGGCTGTTGTTTTACAGAATTATCGTCCTGTATGAGGAAGACATATTTTTTTTCTGCAGAGGTGAGGAGGGCCTCTTCAGGAATCATAATGGACTGGCGTTTGTTTTTAATAAGCTTGACCCGCATGAGCATTCCGGGCCGAAGGCTCCTGTCATCATTGGCGATCATTGCGCGGACGCTAACGGCGCGTGATACGGGATCCACCCGGCTGCCTATATTGGTGACCGTGCCGATGAATTGCCGATCTGGATAGGCTTCGGTCAGGGCATTGATCGTTTGGCCATTCTTCAAGGCGGCGAGAAAAGCTTCTGGTACCGTAAAGTCCAGTTTTATTGTGGATAAGTCATCAAGCGTCGTAATCACCGTTCCCGGCGTGACCAAAGACCCGAGGCTGATCTGGCGGATGCCGAGCTGCCCATCGAAGGGGGCAATGATTTGACGATCACGGATGCGGGCCTCTGCCACTTGAATGTCGGCTTTGGCTTTTTCAAATAGGGTTTTCTGGTCACCGAGCCGGGCTGTGGGCAGGGTGCGCGCGTTAACTAGTCCCTGTATGCGCTTAAGGTCTCTTTCTTGTTGTTCAAAATTTACTTCTGCCGCGCGCAGGTTTGCTCTTTCTTCGTCGTTGATCAATTCAGCTAGAATTTGGCCTTTCAGGACAGGCATACCATCCGTGAAATTTATTATGGAAATTTTATCAGTGGTTGTTGCGGTGATGTTTAAGGATTCGTTGGCTTTCGTCGTTCCCAATGCTTCGATTGTATCTGTAAAGACATCAGAAATGACCGGTGCCACCTTAACCAATATGATTCTTGGGCCACCGCGGTTATTGCCTGAAGGTGTATTCTGTTGGCCGATGTAATATACTGCGCCGCCAATAAAAAGAATCAGGATGGAAATTAGGATCTTTTTCATCATTTTTTACCTGCAAGACTGAAACCATCTCTAATATATTTTTTAAGCGGCAGTTAATCAATTGTTATATTTTTTTGAATCCATATGATTGCCGGCAATGGCGGGCTGGGGCGCGCGCTTTCTGGCTTTGATTTTGGGGCCGGTGGCATAGATCTGTTTTTCGGCTTCGACGATTAAGGCCCCGGCAAGGTTATGCCACCATCTTTGTCCGGTTCCCTCAAATGTGGTCATCAAGGATAATAAGGAGCGGCTCTTAAAGGGCGGCAAATGTAAGGCAGATGTGGTTTGGGTCGGGGTTAGCATATTCTCGCTCAGAAGCTGCCTGAGCTGTAAGGCTGAAAAAGGCGTGCCATGGCCAAAGGGCGTGCGATCCGTGCGCGCCCAAAGCCCAAGCCGGTTTGGTACAATAATAATAACGCGGCCGCCCGGGGCTAGGCTGCGCCATATTTCCCGCAGCAGATGACGGCTTACTTCGGTATGCTCTAATGTATGGATCACTAATATCCGGTCAATGCTCGCATCTTTCAGCGGCAGATTACCATCATGGGCGAGGGCGGTCAGATTACCTTTATAAGGATGAGGCCCATCGTTTCCTAAATCACCGTTATGTCGGGGCCAGCGAGTAACCCCTTGAAGAGCAGGCATAATGTTTATCACATGTTTAGCCCCATGTTTGGCCCCATGTTTGGAACGGCTGCGGAATATGTCAAGATATGGTGCGGCATACCCAAGGCCCACAATATCCATACCGCTTATGTTGTGCCATAAAGCCGTGATTTGACGCTGGATTAATCGCCGCGTAACCCGTCCAAGGGGCGTATCATAAAAAGCCCGAAGTTCACCAATATCCTGATACATAAAATCCGCTCTCATATAAAATATTGGGCATTTTAGCAGGCCCAAACATAAGATATGCTAGCGGATTTTTAGATATATTTAAAGGTGATTGATGTTAAACCATATATTGACCGCCGTTAATGGTCATGGTGGAACCCGTGACAAAGTTTGCCCCATCAGAAACCAGATAAACGACGGCATTGGCAATTTCCTCTGCCTCACCAAGACGTCCAAGAGGGATGCCCTTAATGATTTTAGCCACAATTTCCTCTGGTACGGCCTTAACCATCTCGGTCGCGATATATCCCGGCGCGATGGCGTTTGCGGTAATATTGTAACGGGCACCTTCCTGAGCCAATGCCTTGACAAAGCCGATCGTGCCGGCTTTGGCAGCGGAATAATTAATCTGACCCATTTGGCCTTTCTGGCCATTGATGGAACTGATGCAGACAATACGGCCAAATTTATTTGACTTCATGTCGTCATAGACAGCCTTGCACATATTAAAATTGGAACCAAGGTTGGTATCCATAACCGCATCCCACATCTCCCTTGTCATTCGGCTCAAACTGGTGTCGCGGGTGATGCCGGCATTATTGATTAGAATATCAACCGGGCCCAATTCCTGAACCACATTGGCCACACCCTTGGCGCAGGCATCAAAATCACCCACATCCCATTTGTAAACCTGAATGGCTGTGGCCTCTTTAAATTCTGCCGCTGCGGCATCATTGCCGGCATAAGAGGCGGCAACCGTATAACCGGCATCTTTTAGGGCGATGGAAATGGCGGCGCCGATTCCGCGGGTTCCCCCAGTGACGAGTGCGACTTTAGACATAGTTTTTATACCCTTATCAGTTGATTATCAGATCTTGGCCATTATGGCCGTTCAACACACATGGCAACGCCCATACCGCCGCCAATACATAAAGTGGCAAGCCCCTTATGGGCATCCCGGCGTTTCATTTCGTGAAGTAATGTGGTTAATACGCGCGCACCGCTGGCCCCAACAGGATGGCCAATGGCAATAGCGCCGCCGTTAACATTTAGTTTGTCCGCTGGAATGGCAAGGTCTTGACCAACCGCGCAGGCCTGGGCGGCGAAAGCTTCGTTGGCTTCGATCAGGTCCAGATCATCCATGGTCCATCCGGCTTTTTCAAGGGCTGTTTTGCTGGCAGGGACGGGGCCGATACCCATGATAGAAGGATCAACGCCGGCGGTGGCCCATGATTTGATGATGGCCAGCGGGGTGAGGCCGCGTTTTTTGGCTTCTTCCACAGACATGAGCATGACGGCGGCGGCACCGTCATTAATGCCGCTGGAATTGGCTGCGGTTACAGTGCCGTCTTTCTTGAAAGCGGGCCGCATGGCAGATAATCCCTCTACCGTCACGCCTTTGCGGATATATTCATCTTCGGAGACTTCCACATCGCCCCTGCGGTTTTTAATGGTTACGGTTACGATTTCATCTTCAAACTTCCCGGCGGCCTGTGCCGCCTCGGCCTTATTTTGCGATGTTGCGGCAAATTGATCTTGGGCCTCGCGGGATATCTGCCATTGCTCGGCAATATTTTCTGCAGTAATCCCCATATGAGTTCCGCCGAATACGTCCGTAAGGCCATCCCAAAGCATGGTGTCTTTAAATTCTGCAGAACCCATTTTATAACCGCCGCGCAGATAGGCTGAATGCTGGGACTGGCTCATGCTTTCCTGCCCGCCGGCAATGACAATATCCGCATCGCCGCACATGATGGACTGATAACCAAAGGCGACAGTCCGAAGCCCTGAGCCGCAGAGCTGATTAATACCAAGCGCTGTTGTTTCAACGGGAAGGCCGGCATTGATTGCCGCTTGACGCGCAGGGTTTTGTCCCGCGCCTGCGGTTAATATCTGACCAAGAATGACCTCATTAATATCTTCGGGAGCGACGCCTGTTTCGGCGAGCAAAGCTTTAATCACAACCTCCCCCAGATAATGGGCAGGGACGCCGCTTAAGGCACCGTTAAAAGATCCAACAGGGGTACGCAGGGCGGCGATAATAGCAACTTCAGTCATGATTTTTTCCTTAAATTTTCATATATAACTTTTGATTTTTAAGTTTCAGGATATTATTTTTAATATCGATGATCCATTCTTAAATTCAATATATAGTACCGCACTGCACCATGTAATAGCAAATTAAACTTTCTACCCGTCTTATGACGTTATTACCTATGTGAAGATTATATAAGATGTAAGATATTTTTTGCAATA
>UOFW01000190.1_pt1 | contig 24959 bp, 25 predicted proteins | sample 1989241 | NCBI WGS metagenome assembly UOFW01 (sample SAMEA4712195, study PRJEB27164) | hydrothermal vent metagenome | biome: marine basaltic hydrothermal vent biome; feature: marine hydrothermal vent; material: mineral | place: Pacific Ocean | collected 2011-06-14/2011-07-23 | depth 1719 m | reverse complement strand
TATTTTCTGGCGGGACATTGTTTTCTATTCCTTTGGATGACATTTCTTTTAACTCACTTGTCCGGAATAGGGTAGCCACATCAGTGATGCTCATCGTAAATCAATCCCGCAGGATAAAATTGAAGCTGCGTTTGAAAACCTTCTAACCGAGCTGCAACCCACTGAAAGTCTGTTTCACCTCGCCAAGGTCATGTTTAAGGATGCATGGAATGCTAGGTTTGTTCAAGCTGCCATATTAGCCAAGTCAGGACAGCTCAAGGCCGCTAAACTTGAAAAACAGATTGAGCACTTACTTGACCGGATCGTTGATACGTCCAACGTATCCGTCATTGCGGCTTATGAACGGCGAATTGAGGCACTTGAAAAAGAAAAGCTGATCATGGCTGAAAAAATGGATCAAAGCGGCAAACCGCAGCGCAGCTTTGATGAAATGTTCGAACTCGCCATAACATTCCTGTCAAACCCGCACAAATTATGGCGTTCTGAGCGTTTGGAAGACAAAAGAACCGTCCTCAAACTAGCCTTTGCTGATCGTCTGCCTTACCACCGAAATAAAGGCTTTCGAACCCCACAAATATCCATACCATTCAAGATGTTAGGGGGTAAATATAGTGCCGGAAAAATGATGGTGCGCTCGGGAAGATTCGAACTCCCGACCCCTAGATTCGTAGTCTAGTGCTCTATCCAGCTGAGCTACGAGCGCATAATAGTCATATTCACAGGGTAAAATTTTTATCCTGTGGCGCGCAAGCTACTGGTATCGGAAGGGGATTGCAAGAGCTTTATCTCTTATGGATAGATTTTTTATCAAAATCATCTGAAACCGGTCTTGTTCTGGCCAACCTCATGGCCTACATTGGTATGGTATGATGTTTGTATGGGCAGGATTGTAAGGAAACTATACTGAAAAATATATTGATAAAGAATGACTTGGTACGATTTCATCTTCTTAAAATGCCACTGGCACCAGTGTTGAGGCCAGTGTCGGCGCCAGTGTTGGCGCTTCTTTTACTTGCGTCTTGTTCGCACGGGGAAAATGGGGCCGGCTCCTCTCTCAATGCCGATGACCTTTGGGATCATATGGCGGCAGAAAGGGTCAAGCCATTACCTGTCGTGACAAGCGGTGTATCAGACGGGAATTCAGGCGCGTTGCAGGATCATATGCTGCCCGCATTTGCCCCTGATTTATTTTCGCCTGAAGAGCTGGACAAGCAACGTGAAATATTGAGGAAAGCCCCGAAAAAATATAGGGATATATCTGAGAATATATCAGGGGCATTAGCCCTGTATCCTGAACAGTCTTTTGAAACTTCGTTGAATGCCGAAGAAAAGCAAGCCCAAAGGCAGGCCGTCCAGCTTCATCTTTCGCGTCTGATCAGTTTGGGGAAGAATATGGAGATGGCCATAAAGGCGCTTGGCCGAGGGGGTAAAGATCAACCCCTGCTGGACAAGAGCAGTGAGTTAAAGGCCATTATTTCGGAGCGTGTCATTGATACTCAAAAGCATCTTGCGGAAGAACCCACGAAATGAATTTTTCGGGCGTTTATTCTTGATTTTTTAAGGGAATGTCATCGTTATGACGAAAATTAATATACGGGCCTTAAGCCTGCTGACACTCATTAGTATGTTTGGCATTAGCTCTGCGCAGGCGGTTTCGGATTCTTCCCCGCGCCAAATGGTGGTGGCGGCCAATATGCATGCGGCCAATGCGGGGGTTGAAATTCTTAATGCGGGCGGCAGTGCTGTCGATGCGGCCATCGCTGTTCAGCTGGTTCTGGGGCTTGTGGAGCCACAATCGTCGGGCATTGGCGGCGGGGCGTTCCTGATGTATTATGATCCCAAGGCCCCCAAATACCGCCGGGTGATCGCCTATGATGGCCGGGAAATGGCCCCTGCGGCCTCCACGAAAGATATGTTCAGGGAGGTTATTGAACAAAAAAAAGGGTATTTTGATGCGGTTCTGGGCGGGCGGGCCGTGGGGACGCCGAGCGTGGTTTCCATGATGCATATGGCCCATCAGAAACACGGAAAATTACCTTGGAAGACTTTATTCAGGCCGGCCATAGAATTGGCTGAAAAGGGGTTTAAAATTTCCCCGAGACTTTATTTTCTTGTCAATCGGGATCGTCTGCTGCCAAGGATGAAGGCCGCGCGCGATTATTTCTTTGATTCTTCGGGGCAGGCCTGGCCTGTGGGGCATCTGTTGAAAAATCCTGAATATGCCAAAAGTCTGAGGTTGATCGCGGAAGAGGGGCCTGACGGGTTTTACAAGGGCGAACTGGCCCGGAAAATTGTGGCGGCGGTTACGCAATCGGCATTTAATCCGGGAAAATTGACGATGCAGGATATGGCCGATTATCAGCCAAAGCAACGGGAAGCCATCTGCGGGCCATACCGGATATGGACCATATGTGGCATGCCGCCGCCATCGTCCGGCGGCGGGGCTGTTGCGTCTATTTTAGGCATCCTTCAATCATTTGATTTAAAAGCCATGGGGCCTAATTCACAGCAGGCGGTTCATGTGATATTGGAGGCCGAACGTTTAGGCTATGCGGACCGTGATATGTATATGGCCGATAGTGATTTTGTAGATGTCCCGCTGGACATGTTCACGGATCAACATTATCTGGCCGAGCGCGCCAAGAAAATTGATATGCATAAATCCATGGGCAAAGCCACGGCGGGAGTGCCGCCCATGAACAGCCGTATCGCCTTTGCGGCAGGGCTCACGCCGGAATTGCCGTCGACCACGCATTTTTCCATCATAGATCAATGGGGCCATATGGGGAGCATGACCGCGACCGTGGAAAGCGCCTTTGGCAGTCGGCTTATGGCGGGCGGATTTTTTCTGAATAACGAAATGACAGATTTTTCCTTGATTTCAGAACAGAACGGCCTTCCTGTTGCCAACAGCATTGAGCCGGGGAAACGCCCGCGCAGCTCCATGTCACCGACCATAGTACTAGACGATCACGGACGGGCGATTATGGCCATTGGTTCTTCTGGCGGCAATAGTATTATCGCCTATGTCGCCCAAACCATTATCAATGTTCTGGACTGGAATATGGGGATGCAGAAGGCCATAGATCAACCGCATTTCTTAACGCGGGGCGGCATGGTCTATCTGGAGAAGGATACGGGCATTGCAACGCTTGAGGCACCCTTGACCAAAAAAGGGCATCAGGTTCAGGTCAGGCTCACCAACAGCGGCCTTCATGGTATCATCGTCCATTATGATAAGGATGGGCCAAGATACGAGGGCGGGGCCGATAAAAGGCGCGAAGGCGTTGTGGTGCAATAGAATTTTGCTCTAAACGCTCATTATAATCTTGAAATGACTGCCGCTTTTATCCGAATTTACCAGTTCCAGAGACCCACCGTGGGCTTCGATGATCTCTTTTGATATGGCAAGGCCAAGCCCCGAGCCGCCGTTGCTGCTGCCGTGGAAGGGCTGAAATAATTTTGCCTTGATTTGTTCTGGAATCCCCGGGCCATTGTCGCAAATATCTATGATGTTTTTGCCGTTATCCTTATGGGCGGTAATGGTGATTTGTCCTTCTCCCTGCATAGCCTGTAAGGCGTTGCGGCACAGATTGAGCAGCGCCCGGAATATCTGGTCTTCATCAGCGTTTAAGGAGAAGCCATCAGGAATGTAGGTGATTAAATTTATTTCTTTGGAGTCGGAAATGCCAAGGGAGACGATCACTTCGGACACCAGCCTCTCCAGATCAACGGTGGTGAGCGTTGGGATTTCAATATCGGCCTTGCCATAGCTCAATGTGGTCTCACATAATCTTATGGCTCGGGCCACGGCGGTGACAAAACGGGGGGTCAATTTCTGGACAAGGGGATTATCAATGCTGTTCAGATGATCGGAAACCATCTGGGCACTGGCGAGTATATTGCGCAAATCATGATTGACTTTACTGACGCTTTCCCCCAATTGGGCCAGATGTTTCTTTTCTGAGAGGGTTTTGCGGATTTCATTCTGCATGATACCAAGTTCGCGCATAACGATGCCAATTTCATCCTGACGCCTTGCGGTGGCCAAGTCCTCTGTAGTGATCAAGGGGATGGTTTCCGGCGCAGCGCGGAAGGCAATCACACTCCGTGTCATTGATTTAATGGGCCGAATCAAAAGCAGAGAAAGACTAAAATACACCAGCCCCGCTGTAATGAGGGAAATTATGATCGACAGCAGCATGATGTTGATGGAAAAGTCATGCATATCTTCACATAATAAATCTTCACGGAAAATAATTTCGAGAAATGTATCGTCATTGGGTTCCATAAAACTAGCATGGCCCGTGACTTGTATAAGGCTACCGTGGGGATGATCATGAAACAGTATTTTCATGGTATCAACAATCATTTGCCAAGAGGAGGCGTCTCGAATATCGTAGCGCGCGCTTAATACCAATGGTTGGTCAGTATTAAGCACCAGTTGTCTTTTATCTTTTTCTTTTAGGCTAATGGCCACGACCTGAGCATTGCCCAATAATCGCTTTGCCAGCTTCTCACTGACCATATGATCAGGGGCTTCTTCGATGGCCAAAATGGCAATATTTGCGGCGGCCAGTCTTTCCTCGAGCCATGATTTACGAAAATTTACGATCGAAGGCACATATATCAATATTTCCGCCAATAAGACAAAAAGCATGGTCAGCAACAGAAGCTGCAGGGACAGGTTGGACCTAATGGATAGATTATTTAGTTTCTTACCCATGAATATTATAATAGCCTTGAATTGTTTTTTTTATTATAGCAACAGATCGTTCTTAATGGAAAGCCTACTTCTTTCCCTATCCGAAAATCGAAATGTTTTTTCTGTTTTATCTGTGAAAAAGGCTGAAATACAGCCTCATAAAAAAACGAAATATTGATGGCTTTACGCGTTGACTTGTCTGGGGAATGGCTATATACACCCTTTTTGTAATTGAGCGTCAGACTATAGTGGTTTGGCGATAACTGTTTTATGCGAATGCATAAATTTTAATAGCGCCAAAGGGAGTATTCCTGTGAAACGTACTTTTCAACCAAGTGTTCTGGTTCGTAAACGTCGACATGGTTTTCGGTCACGGTCTGCCACAGTAGGCGGTCGCCGGATTTTGTCTGCACGTCGTGCAAAAGGACGCAAACGTCTTTCCGCATAAATCCTGAAATCAGGGTACAGATATTTTCAGAAACCGGCCCTGTATTCCAGCGGTCGGTTTTATTTTGTTTGTCATAAATATTTTGGGAAAAACATGGTTCAAACGGAGGGTAATGCTACGCAGAATGAAAATGTGAAAATTTCAATGCTCCACAAGAGGCAGGATTTTTTGCGTATTGCTTCGGGGCGAATAAAATGGGTCGCAGGCAGCATGATTGTGCAGATGGCAAATAGGCCGGAGAATGATAAGTCAGAGAATAATGCGAGCATCAGAGTAGGCTATACCGCCAGCAAAAAAGTTGGCAATGCCGTCTGCCGTAATCGGGCGAAAAGGCGCCTGCGCGAAGTGGTGCGGCGCGCTCTGCCGGCAGGCGGAAAGGGCGGCCATGATTATGTCGTGATCGCAAGATCCGCCGTACTGGATATTCCCTTTGATCAACTGATTCGCGATTTTAGCTGGTGCCTTAAACGGTTGGGCCAGTCAAATGATAAGAATAAAAAGCCGGCCTTGCCGGGTGAAAGTCACGGAAAACCTGAACAGTCGACGTCAGGCGGGGTGAAAAGGTGAATATCCTCATCTGGCTCTTGAAAGGCTTGATCACAGTCTATAGATATACTCTTTCGCCGTTGCTGGGGAAGAACTGTCGTTTTCTGCCAACATGTTCGGAATATGCTTATGACGCGATTGACCGTTTTGGATCTTTTAAAGGCGGCCTTTTGGCTCTGCGGCGTATGGGCCGATGCCATCCTTGGGGCGGCAGTGGGTATGATCCGGTTCCTGATATCAAAAAATCAGGGAAATGCCAGAAAGAAAAATGTAATTGCAGGGCCGATGATATTGGCCCCTTAAAAAAGTAACTAGAGAAGAAGTCAATGGAAGACAACCGTAATTTTATGATCGCTATTGCGCTGACGATGGCGATTTTACTTGGGTATACTTATTTTTATGATGCGCCGCTACAAAAAGAAGCAGAGCAGGCCCGCCAAGAGCAGCGCGCCGCAGAAGCCAAAGAAAAAGGCGAGGAACTTCCAGACTTTGGTTCTGCCGAGAATATTTCAGAGGGCGCTTCACGCCATACTCAGGACGGCGGCATGTCCATGGCGATAGATCGCAATGACGCCCTGCATAACAGTCCCCGGATTTCTATCGTGAGCAACCATCTGAAAGGTTCCATTGCCCTGAAGGGCGGGCGGATTGATGACCTGACCCTGTCAGATTACAAGGAAACACTGGATGAGGACTCAAAAGATGTGGCCCTCCTTAATCCAACAGGCACGGATCAGGCTTATTTCGTCGATTTCAATTGGGGTATTAACGGGGCAAAGGGCCCCGATGCTGATTCTGTCTGGACGGCGGATAATGTTGTATTGGAAGCGGGCGGTGAAGTCACGTTGACTTGGGATAATGGCGAGGGCCTGTTGTTCAGCCGGACAATCGGGCTTGATCAGGATTATATGTTTTCCGTCACCCAAAAAGTAACCAATAGAATGGATGTGCCTGTCAAGGTTGCGCAATATGGCCGTATCGTCAGAAAAGGCCGCCCGGGGGGTATGTCACTTTATATTCTGCATGAAGGTCCCATGTGGTCGCTGGATGAAGGTATCGAGGAATTCACCTATTCAAACCTTGAGGATCTGGGACGGACCGAGAAGAATACGGCGAAATCCACGGATGGGGGCTGGGTTGGTATTACCGATAAATACTGGCTGGTGGCCTTGATTCCGGACAGCAAGAAAGAATTTAGCGCGGAAATATATCGCCGGGGTGATGGGGCGAATGAAACCTTTTATGCCAATTATTTCCATAATTGGACGGCCTTGCCTGCCGGGGATAGTTATGAGGAAAAATCCCGCCTGTTTGCCGGGGCAAAAAGAGTTTCCCTGCTGGATCATTATACGGAAACGCAGAATGTGAAGCTGTTGAACTATGCCATTGACTGGGGCATGTTTGATTTTCTGACCAAGCCGATTTTTTATCTTTTGGAATTTTTATATAATTTCTCCGGCAATTTCGGTGTGGCTATTCTCTTGCTGACTGCGATCGTAAAGCTGGCGTTATTTCCCATAGCCAACAAAGGCTATAAATCCATGAATAAGATGAAGATTCTGCAACCAAAGATGCAGGCTCTGAAGGAAAAATGCGGGGATGACAAGGCTAAACTGCAAAAAGCCACCATGGAGTTATATAAAAAGGAGAAGGTTAATCCGGTTACCGGCTGCTTGCCGATATTCCTGCAATTCCCGGTATTCTTCGCCCTTTATAAAGTGCTTTATGTGACCATTGATATGCGTCATGCGCCGTTCTTTGGCTGGATCAAGGATCTGTCTGCGCCGGACACCATGTTGGTGACGAATTTATTTGGTCTGATCCCGTGGGAGCCTACGGGGTTTTTGGCTTTGGGTATTCTGCCGATTTTCATGGGCTTTACCATGTGGCTGCAAATGCAGATGAATCCCTCATCAGGTGACCCATTGCAGCGTAAAATTATGTTGTTCATGCCTATTATCTTTACCTTCATGCTGTCTCAATTCTCGGTCGGACTGGTGATCTACTGGACCTTCAGTAATATTTTGGGCATCCTGCAGCAATGGGTATTGATGCGGCGGCAGGAACAGATCCCTGCTATTGAGAAGGCCGATTAAACGGTGACATTGGAAAATATGACAGAAGCAGAAAAGGCGGTCCGCATCGAACGGGGCCGTCTTTTGTTTGCCAAGCGGGCAGACTTTATGCTGGGCGTTGTTGCCTTGGATCATTTGCCGCCGGGCGATATGGTGGAGGTCTCTTTTGCCGGCCGCTCCAATGTGGGTAAATCGAGCCTGCTAAATGCGCTCACCGGACAAAAAGGCCTTGCGCGAACCTCTAATACGCCCGGCAGGACGCAGGAAGTAAATTTCTTCACGCTTGGCACCAAGGGCGAAGATGGACTTTATCTTTCCGATCTTCCGGGCTATGGTTACGCCAAGGTTTCGCGCAGTCTGGTCAAGGAGTGGACCAAGCTTTTGAAAAGTTACCTTCGGGGGCGGCCTAACCTGCGGCGTGCCTTTGTTTTGGTGGACAGCCGGCATGGGATCAAGGATAGTGATGGCGAGATTATGGATATGCTGGATGAATGTGCGGTTTCATACCAGATTGTCTTAACAAAAGTTGACAAAATTAAAAAAACCGCGCAGGAACAAGTCTTGAAAAAGATGCAGGTCGCTATTTCGAAAAGAGTGGCTGCGCATCCCGACATCATCCTTACCAGTTCGGAAAAGGGTGACGGGATTGCCGAGCTTCGGGCCGTCGTTGCTGATCTGGTTTATGGGGGGTAATTGATGAGAATTGAATTTTTATGACTGATAAAGCCACATTAAATCTGGATAAACAAAAAGCCAGCTGGATTAAAAAAGCCAGCATATTGTCTGAGGCTTTGCCCTATATGCGGCGTTATAGCGGCAAGACCATTGTCATAAAATATGGCGGCCATGCTATGGGGGATGAAGATCTGGCCCTAAGTTTTGCCCATGATGTGGTTTTGATGAAACAAGTGGGGATGAATCCTATTGTTGTCCATGGCGGCGGGCCGCAAATTGGCCGTATGCTGGAACGGTTGAAGATCGAAAGCTCCTTCATTGACGGGCTTCGTGTGACCGATAAAGCCACGGTGGAAGTGGTTGAAATGGTACTGTCAGGCAATATTAACAAATCTATTGTCGGGGCGATTAACAGCGTGGGCGGTCATGCCATTGGCTTAAGCGGCAAGGATAATAACCTTGTCGTTGCAGAGCCGTTGCGCCGGACAAGAAAAGACCCGAATTCCCAGATTGAACGGGTTCTGGATCTTGGCTTTGTCGGCTATCCAAAAAAGGTCAATGCGGGATTTCTGGAAATGTTTCAGGATACCAATATCATTCCTGTGATTGCCCCCATAGGGCTCGGTGAAAAAGGGGAAACCTATAATATCAATGCGGATACAATGGCCGGTGCGCTTGCCGGTTCTGTAAAGGCAGAGCGTCTTTTACTGCTGACCGATGTGGCGGGCGTATTGGACAAGAATAAAAAACTTATGTCCGAGCTGACCGAAGGCCAAACCCGCGCATTGATTGAGGACGGCACCATATATGGCGGCATGATTCCCAAAGTGGATACTTGCGTTCATGCGGTGGAAAAAGGTGTGGGCGGCTCTGTGATTATTGATGGGCGGGTTGAACATGCCCTGTTGCTTGAATTATTTACCGAGCATGGCGTGGGGACATTAATCCGTAAAGACGGCTAAAGAAACCTTACGCCCCGCCGTCATAGAGCGCCAAATCATAATTCATATCTATTTCTGATAAGGGATAATCCTGACCGCCCTTGGCGTTAAGGATTTGACTGTTTGGGATACAGGCTATTTCCAGTTGAATTTTGATGGCGGTTCTCATGTTAAGTTCACAGCGCCAAGCCAGAGCGACAACGCGCCGGGCTTTTTTAGAGCCAATGATTTTTCGCACCGATGCGGTGGGCATTTTTGACATTTGTGACAGGCAATGAAATAAAAGCTCACGCTGGCGATTCTTAACAGTATTTTCGATGAAGGCATCATCAAGCAGGCCCTTTTCGTAGAAGCTTATGGCTTGTTCCTCCAAAGTCCGGTCATCTGCATCCCCCACATTCGTGTCTTTGATCCGTTCCCTTACCCGGGATAAAAGATCTTCGGCGACGTCCGGGTTCAGGTCATAAGAGCTTATCATCTGGCTGACCAGCGATGATGCGACGAAGCCTGCAATACGTTTGATGGCCCGCATGGATAAATTGGCGCAGCTGACCAGCGGGCGATGCAATGCTTCAATTTCGGTGGCCTGTTCAATGATGGCATCCAGCGTATCTTCCCTGATCTGCGCGTTTTTATTTGCGAGCAGGGCCGCGACCGCCGGAATGTCCAGTGATGAGGTAATCGCCTCTGAGGTGTCTTCATCCACATGGCTTCTTTTGGCAATGGCGACCAGCGCCCCATCGACCGTTGTCGCCGCGATGATTTCTTTTAAGTCTTCTGTGCTGAGAAGGGGGGAATATTCCAATATGGGCGCACAAACCTCAAGCAGGTCGTCAGAGGCAAGGCGCATGACGATATGTTTGGGAACGTTGTCGAATGTTTTAAGTTCTTCGGATAGAATGCGGCGCACCTCAGGCAGTTGATCACTGGCCAATGTCTCCAAAATATTAATGGCCTGCTCACGAATTTTCGTAACTTCTTCTTCCCCCAGATCAGGCAACATGCGGGCTATTTTGCGCGCCAGTTCTTGCCGGACTTCCCCATCTTCGTCTTTCACCAGAAGATCGTCGGCCTGATGGGGGGTGTTTTTATTAATGGCAATCTTGCGGCGGACTTCCGGGGATTGATCTGTTGCCAGATAATACAGGATTTCAGGCTTGGTATCCTCATGCCCGGCCAGTCTCGTCTTATCCGATTTATTCTGTTCTTCCAGGGCATCGCGGGCTTCTTCATAGGAATATTTTTTATTATTTTCGCCCCGCAGACGTTGGAAAATATTTTTAAGCATTGGATTCTTCTTTTTGTTGGCCTGTTATTGGATCAGTTGTCAGAGATGCATTCGGATCATACATTACGCAAGTTGCCTTGCCGGCTGATTTTGCCTGATACAGGGCATCGTCGGAATTTTTCATCAGGTTATCAAAGGTTTGTGGATTATCCGGCTGACTGAGCGCAAGCCCCACTGAAATAGATAATTGCGGCCCTGCAACGTCTGCAATATGGGCCAATTGTGACCCGGCAGCAATAAATTTTCTGGCTTTAAACAGGGCGTCTGCTTCGGTGACATCATCCAGCCAGATGGCAAATTCATCACCGCCAAGGCGGGCTGAATAATCTCCGATACGGATATTTTCATTGATGATACGGGCCAGTTCTTTCAATATTCGATCGCCATGGGCATGACCCTTGGTGTCATTGACATTTTTAAAATTATCAAGGTCGATATAAAGCAGGGCGCCGGCAGTGCGGCTTCTGACTTGGCCTTTGATACGTTTGGTGACCTCTGTGGTGAAGGCCCGCCGGTTTAACTGGCCTGTCAGCTCATCGGTAAAGGCGCGTCGTTCAAGTTCTTTATGGGTGATCACCTGTTCGATGGCGATGCCAAGATGGCTCGTTACCCCACTAAAAAGATGTATTTCGTCATCCTGCCAATCCCCATTTTGCCTGATCAGGAAAATCGCCCCGTTATCCTTGGCGTGATGGCTGGTGATGCCCATCATGACCTGCAGTGTTCCCAATTGAAATATCTGGGTTTTACCTATGTTTTTTCCGCAATTTTGCCATACTTCTCTGGCTTTCAGGCACAGGGTATAAATCAGGTCCTGATCTGGTAATGTGCCTTGTTCCTGCCTTACGGCTGCCGCGAAATCTCCGCCGCCGCCAGAGGTTTTCTCCAAGATACAAGCGTAGTCCGCCTTAATGCCCTCCATGGCGGCCTTGAGGGCATTTTCCATCATATCTGCGGGGCTTGTAATATTACGTATTGTTGCAATGATTTTGTTAAGTATATGTTCACGTTTATTGGTACGGCGCAGCAGCGCTTCTTTTTCTCTGATATGGGTAATGTCACGGCATACGCCGCGTGCACCCTGCCATGTTGCGTGACTGTCCAGCACAGGAACTGCAGAGACAAGAAGACAGGCCATACTACCGTCTGCCCGTTTGAGCCATAGTTCCATTTCAGTGACTTTATCCAAGGTGTCAAAAGGGTTTCTTCTCTCCGCGCCGATGATCATTTCCTGAGCATTTCTGCCATTTAACTCAAAGGCTGTATAGCCCAGAATACCTTTGGGGGAGACATAGATAAAATTACCATTACTGTCTGTTTCCCAGGCAAAGTCAGTGGAGCAGCTCACCAGATCCTTGAACATCTGACGCGAGTCAACCAAGGCATTGGTCAGATTATGCTCAACGGTTGTTTCGCGGCCAAATAAAAACACTAATGGGGCGGCAGTTGCCTGATTTTGGACCTGATTTGGAATCTGATTCTGTTTTATGGGAAAGGCATAAAGATCATAATGGCGTAATCCGCTGCTGTCGTCCAAGGTTGCTTTTTGCGTATCAGGACAAATATTGGACAGACATCTGGAAATCATGCTTTTAAGAAAGGCTTCCTGATCACGAATAGGCCCAAGCAAGCCTTTGGCGAAGATATTATGATGTTTAACATTCATATCACCATCAACCAAAAGCGCAGGCCCGGGAAACATGTTCACCATCATAGATGGTTCGAACTGACAACTGGGGAAGGAAGTTTTATCCAGTTTCTTATCTTCTTTATTGGGTTTTAGCAAAACTCGTGCGATATTGGGTTCCATATAAAAGATACTCAGTTTAATCGAATTACAGAATGCGTTTTTTGACCTATTATGGGATGAAAACTCATAAGGAACATGTTACCTGATGACCCTTAACAAGAAGTTTATGACGACGTAATCTTTAAGAAAATTTTGCTTTATGAATGATGGCTATATGAAACATATTGAACATTGGGTTTTCGATCTGGACAACACGCTTTATCCTGCACAAAACAATCTTTTTTCCCAAGTAGATAGGCGTATGGGCGAATTTATTTCCCAGCGGTTCGACCTGCCTTTTGAGCAGGCGCGCGCGCGCCAGAAAAAATATTTTAAGACCTATGGTACGACGCTTCGGGGCTTGATGACGGAAGATGATGTCGCGCCTCAAGACTTTCTCAACTTTGTTCATGATATTGACTTTGATGTTTTGCAGGAAAATAAGGATTTGAATGAGGCCATAAATAATCTGCGGGGCGATAAAGTCATCTATACCAATGCTTCCCGTGATTACGCGGTTAAAGTCCTCGGAAAATTGGGATTGTCAGGCGGTTTCAGGGAAATTTTTGATATAAATTCAGCCAGCTTTAAGCCCAAGCCTGATCCGGGTAGTTACCTTAAAATGATTGGCGATTTGGGCATTAATCCAGAAAAGTCCGTGATGATAGAGGATATGGCGCGCAATCTCGTGCCGGCGCGTGATCTGGGGATGAAAACGGTATGGGTGCGAACAGAACATGAATGTTCCGGCCCTAAAGATTCCGGGGATGGATATAGGGCGGACCATATTGATTATACCACGATCAACTTGGCGGAATGGCTGAAAAGGACGGTAAAAGATTGACAGTTTACGGCTAATCACTATTGTCTGAAAAAAAGTAAGCCATAACATATTACAGGAAAAATTTATGACCGATCTGTCATTGGAAAATACAATTGATCTGGCCTGGGAAAATCAGTCAGAAATCAATACGGCAACCACAGGAGAAGTAAGAGACGCTGTTGAGCATGCCCTTAATCTTCTGGATAATGGTACGGCACGTGTGGCTGCAAAAGAGGGCGGAAAATGGGTCGTTCATCAATGGCTTAAAAAGGCCGTTTTATTATCTTTCCGGTTAAATAAAATGGAAATTATCAAGGGCGCACCGGGGGATAATGCCAATTGGTATGACAAGGTGCCGTCAAAATTCGAAGGCTGGGATCAGGCGAAATTTGATCAGGCTGGTTTTCGCGCTGTGCCAAGTGCTGTTGTTCGCCGCTCGGCTTATATTGCGCCGGGCGCGGTTTTGATGCCGTCCTTTGTTAACCTTGGGGCCTATGTGGATGAGGGAACCATGGTCGATACATGGACGACTGTTGGATCCTGCGCGCAGATTGGCAAGAATGTTCACCTGTCCGGCGGCGTTGGTATCGGCGGCGTTCTGGAGCCAATACAGGCAGGCCCCGTGATTATCGAAGATAATTGTTTCATTGGCGCAAGGTCAGAAGTGGCCGAAGGCGTGATCGTCGAAGAAGGCGCGGTATTGAGCATGGGCGTTTATATCGGGGCATCAACCAAGATCATTGATCGCAAGACCGGCGAAATTTTCATGGGCCGTGTGCCAAGTTATAGTGTGGTCGTCCCGGGGGCCTTGCCCGGAAAACCATTGCCGGATGGTACGCCCGGCCCAAGCCTTTATGCCGCTGTGATTGTCAAACGGGTGGACGCGCGGACCCGTTCCAAAACGTCGATTAATGAACTTTTGAGGGATTAATGACGATTGATCCGGTAAAACTCACGCAGGATTTAATCCGCTGCCCTAGCGTTACGCCGCAGGACGCGGGGGCTTTGGATGTTCTGCAGGCGGCCTTGGAGCCGCTTGGGTTTATTTGTCAGCGGCTGCCTTTCTCAGAAAAAGGCGAAGCGACTATTGATAATCTTTATGCGCGTTTGGGGACGGCAGGCCCGAATTTCTGTTTTGCGGGCCATACGGATGTGGTGCCGGCGGGGCAGGCGGAGCAATGGCAACACGGCCCTTTTGCGGGCCATATTCAGGACGGTGTATTATATGGTCGCGGCGCATCGGATATGAAGGGTGCCATTGCGGCCTTTGCCTCTGCGGCGGCGGCTTTCCTTGAAAATAAAGGCGATTTTGGCGGCTCGATCAGTTTTCTGATTACCGGAGACGAAGAGGGGCCGGCGGTCAATGGTACCGTCAAAATGCTCGATTGGCTGGATAAAAATGGAGAAAAACTGGACTATTGTCTGGTGGGGGAACCAACCAATCCGGCCCAGATTGGGGATATGGCCAAGATTGGGCGGCGCGGCAGCCTGAATATAAAATTGACGGTGCGCGGCACTCAGGGTCATGTGGCCTATCCCCATTTGGCTGACAACCCCATTCCCCGTCTGGTGAAAATACTGGAAGGGCTTTTGGCGCGCGAGTTTGAGGATGGCAATGATCATTTTCAGGCCACAAATCTGGAAATAGTCTCTGTGGATGTGGGCAATAGCGCCAGCAACGTCATTCCGGCACAGGCCGAAGCGCGGTTTAATATCCGTTTTAACAATCAGCAGACGGACGCTGGCCTGCAAGGCTGGATCACGTCGGTTTGTGAGGGGATTGGCGGGGCGTATGATCTGGAGATGAAGGCCTCCGGCGATGCCTTTCTGACCCCGCCCGGAACGTTAAGCACCTTGATCTCTGATGCCGTTAAGAAAGTCACCGCAAAAGATGTGGAACTCAGCACATCCGGCGGCACGTCCGATGCGCGGTTCATTAAAAACCATTGCCCCGTGTCCGAATTCGGCCTTGTCAATAAAACCATGCATAAAACAGATGAATGCGTCCCCCTTGACGAGCTTGCCCAATTGACCAAAATTTATTATGAAATATTAACCGCTTTTTTTAAGAGTTGACCTAATGGAACAAAAACCGTCGCTGATAAATTATTTTACCCGCTCGCTCATTGGCGCGTGGCAATTGATAAAATTAAACCCGCGAGCTATGGATTATTTCGATAAATCGGTTGATGGTTTTTGGAAATCATTCTGGGCGATCATTTTGGTCGCGCCCTTGTTTTTTCTGGGATTGAACGTCAGCTTTGATGCGGCGGTGGAACAGGGTCATCAAGTCTCTTTCACGGCCCATGTCATTGAGTTTCTCTTGAGGCTGCCGCTGATTGCTTTGGTGATGGTTTATTTCACAAAATTCTTGAAAATTGATACTCATTATTCAGAAATGATCGTTGCGTTCAATTGGTTATGGGTTCTTTCCAACTATATTATTCTGCCGCTTTCCATGCTGATAAGCACGGGTATCATACCCATCGAAGTCGGCACCCTGCTGGTCGTGGTGGTGGCGGTCTATCTTGAGCTTTATGTTACATGGTTCTTGTTTAAGCAGTCTTTAAAAATTAGCGGCTGGCTCGCCTTCGGTGTCATGATATTCAAGGCCCTGTTCACCCTTTCCGTCATGCAGGTGATTATTCGAATTTTTTGACGGATTTATTCTTATGGGTAATCGGCACGTATAAAATATAATCCCTCAGGCGGGGCATTATAGGCCAAAGCCTTGCGGTCGCGGGCGTCCAGAGAATTTTTAAGATCTTGCTTGGTCCATTTTCCGCGTCCCACGTAATAGAGTGAGCCGACCATGGAGCGCACTTGATGATGCAGGAATGACCGGGCGGAAGTATCAATATAAATATTATCGCCCTCGCGCCGCACATCCAGTTTCTCAAGGGTTTTGAGCGGCGATTTTGACTGGCAGTCGACGCTGCGAAAGGTGGTAAAATCATGATGGCCGACCAAAATCTGTGCCGCCTCATGCATTAAATCTGTCTCCAGCGGAAATTTCACATGCCATGCCCGATCCCTCTGAAAAGTCAGGGGCGCGCGGCGGTTGATGATATGATAGCGGTAATAGCGCTTTGTCGCCGAAAAGCGGGCTTGAAATTCTTCTGTCACCCGTTCTGATCTGAGGATAGAGACCGGTTGTTGTTTCAAATGAAAATTAAGCGCATCCATGACCTTAAAGGCCGGATAATTCTGAGGCAAATCCACTTGGCAGACCATGCCGGCGGCATGAACACCCGCATCGGTACGCCCCGCCGCGTAAAAAGTTACTTCTTCATGGCAGAATTTTTGGGCAGCTTCGGCCAGAATGCTTTGTACGGAACGTCCCTCATTCTGCCTTTGCCAGCCGACAAGTCCGGCCCCGAAAAATTCCAGAGTTAATTTAAACCGGAATATGGGTTTTTCTTCTGTCATGAGAAAACAGTCCCGAGCGGCAAGGGCAGGCCCCGAAGCAGCTCATCCGCGCTCATCGGCCCTTTTCCGGCCCGCTGGGCTTTTAAAATACGCAAAGCTTTGCCATCACCGCAGGCAATGGTCAGGGGGGCGGCAATGAGATGTCCTGCGGCCCCGCTGCCCTCTGTCACTTCGGCCTGCAGCATTTTTATCCGTTCCTCCCTGGCCATACTATAGGCCCCGGGGAAGGGGCTGAGGCCGTGAATATGATTGCGTAAATCTTCGGCGGGTCTCTGCCAGTCTATGAGCGCTTCCTGCTTATCAATTTTATGGGCATAGCTTACGCCTTCTTCAGCCTGAGGCTTTGGGATTAAGGCGCCGGTGACATAGCCTTCGATTGCCGGAATAATAGCTTTCGCGCCCAAGGCCTTTAATTTATCATGCAGGCTGCCCGTGGTATCGGTCGGCAAAATGTCAATAGGCCGTTCCCATATGACGGGGCCCGTATCAAGCCCGGCCTCCATCACCATAATATTAACGCCCGTCACCTTGTCGCCCGCCATGATCGCCCGATGGATCGGCGCGGCCCCGCGCCAACGGGGCAGAAGGGAGGCATGGATATTCAGGCAGCCATATTTTGGCGCACTCAGGATTTCTGTAGGCAAAATAAGGCCGTAAGCCACCACAACAGCAATATCCAGATTCAGGCTTTTGAATTTCTGCTGTTCTTCTGCTGATTTCAGGCTTTGAGGGGTAAAGACGGGAATATTCAAGTCTTCTGCGCGCCTATGCACAGGTGAGGGGCGTTCTTTTTTGCCGCGCCCCGACCGGCTGGGCGGCTGGCTATAGACCGCGGCAATATCATGGCCCGCATCATATAGCGCCTGCAATATATCAACGGAAAATTCAGGCGTACCCATGAAGGCTATGCGCAAGACCTAATCCTCCTCTTTAACCAGTTTTTTGACCTTGCGTACGGCAATGCCTCTTTTCAAGGTGGAAATATAATCTATAAAAACGATCCCATTCAGGTGATCTATCTCATGTTGGATGCAGGTGGCAAGAAGGCCCGTTGCATGAATTTCCTGTTCTGCGCCGTGATAATCAAGGTAAGTAATTTTGCATTCTGCGGGGCGTTCAATATCCGCATATTGTTCCGGCACACTCAGGCAGCCTTCATTATAGACGGCGATATCTTCTGATGTCCAAGTGATCACCGGATTGACATAATATTTCGGCTCGGGGGTGGCCTGTTCGTCCGATAAATCCATGACCAGTACGCGGATTGGCCGCCCCACTTGAATAGCCGCCAGCCCAATGCCCGGCGCGGCATACATGGTGTCCAGCATGTCATCCATAAAGGCCCGCAAGTCATCATCCACCATATCAACTGGGCTAGAGATGGCTTTTAAAAGCGGGTCGGGTACGGTTACAATTGGTAATATGGTCATAATTTTCTGATCTATCCTTTGTACTTTCAACTTGTAGGTAATATGATATGCTTCAATCGTCAAGTAGAAGGCGCAAATTAGTAATAGGTAACATAGGGGACTTTTCAATATGGATCAGATGACTTTCATGGCGATAGGGGGCGCTTTGGGGATTGGGTTGGTCATCATCATTATGCTGGTTCGGGGCATGGCGCGTGATAACCGGGAAATGGCCCAGCGATTGGAAGAAAATCGCAGCAGCGCCAACAACCAGATGCAACATATGATGCAGGTCACCGCCTCTCTTGAAGGCCGCCTGAGCCAGATGTCTGATCAAGCCACAAAAGAGGCCGCAGAAATGAACCGCACCTTGGCAGAGCGGCTCGACAAGGTCAGCCAGCGCATGGGGGAAAGTCTGGAGAAGACCAATAAAAACACCACGGACAGCCTTGGAGATCTGAAAAGCAGACTGGCGGTTATTGATGAGGCGCAGAAAAATATCACCGCCCTGAGTGGTCAGATGGTGGGCTTGCAGGATATCCTGTCCAATAAGCAGGCCCGGGGTGCTTTCGGGGAGATTCAACTGCAGGATCTGGTGAGTCAGATTCTGCCGCCCAATGCTTACGGCTTTCAGGTTCAGATGAGCAATGGCAAGCGGGCCGATTGCCTGATCAAACTGCCGAATCCGCCCGGTTCTATCGTAGTAGATGCCAAATTCCCGCTGGAAAGTTATCACGGGCTGCGCAATGCGACAAATGAGGCAGAGACCAAACTGGCTACCAGTAATTTTAAAACAGATATTTTGAAACATGTAAAAGATATTTCCGCAAAATATATCATCAACGGCGAAACGGCAGAATCCGCCTTGATGTTTTTACCCAGTGAGGCCGTCTATGCGGAACTGCATGCGAATTTTTCAGATGTCGTGGAAAAGTCATACCGCGCCAGAGTCTGGATTGTCAGCCCGACGACCTTGATGGCAACGTTAAATACGGTCAGGGCCGTTCTGAAAGATGCCCGCATGCGCGAGCAGGCCGGCGTTATTCAAACAGAAGTCGGCATATTGATGGAAGATGTATCGCGATTGGATGACCGGGTCGGCAAATTACGCACCCATTTTCATTTGGCAGAAAAAGACATCGGCATGATTGAAACATCGGCCCGAAAAATCACTAGCCGGGGGGAAAAAATTGAAGACCTGCAACTCGAAGAAAGCGAAAGTCCTGAAGCCGCCCTGACCCCGGAAAAAATACTTTGAAGGCAGAATGCTTTGCAAGTGGAATAGACAATTGGTGGGAATAAAAAAACCTGACCATATTTCTGGGGTCAGGTTTTTTGTATCTTAACTTATTTTGACAATAAATTCATTTAAATCATCCTGAAGGGAAGTGGTTTTCTCTGACATGGTCTTCACTGTATCGAGCATTTCAATAGCGGCTGCCTCGGTTTCATCCGCACCGCCATTCACCTCGTTAATGCGTTGGCTGGCCTCTTCGGTACTGCCGGCGGCCATTTGGGCGCTTTGGCTGATTTCATTGGTCGCTGAAAATTGCTCAACCATGGCGTTATTGATGCTGTGGGAGATGTCGTTCACTTGATCTATTTTCTCGCCAATATGCGTTACGGTACCAATGGCTATTTTAGTCACACTCTGAATTTTCTGGAGCTGGCTGGTGATTTGATTTGTTGCTTCAGCGGTTTTTTGAGCAAGGCTTTTTACCTCGTTGGCGACCACGGCAAACCCCTTACCCGCATCACCGGCCCGCGCTGCTTCGATTGTGGCATTCAGGGCAAGAAGGTTGGTTTGGCCGGAAATTTCCGTAATAATATCCAGAATTGTTGAAATTCGCTCCACTTCTTTGGAGAGTTCCGAAATAGCCTCATTGGTTTTGCTAACATCCGTCACTGTTTCGATAATCAGGCCGCTTGAGCGTTCAACCTGATGAGTGATTTCGCCGATAGAGCTGCTGAGTTCCTCTGCTGCGCTTGCCACGGTTTGTACGCTTGCTTGTGTTTCATTGGCCGACTTAACGGCATGATCACAAAATTGTTTGGTATGATTGGCGGTCTCAGACATGGCGGTGGCTTTTGGGGCTAATTCCGTAGATGAAACGATCATATCTTTGACGTTGGTGATGAATTTTTCCGTCATGCTTTTGACAATATGGTCTTTATCTTGAATTTGCGCGATAACGTCGTTGATCGCTTTACTGTGACGCAGGAATTCCCCGCCCATACCTTCCGGCAGTATTCGGCGGTAATATTCACCGTCCCGAACCGCACGCATGACTTCGCCGGCTTCTGACATGAAGCATTGAACCACATTGAGGAAATCATTAAGCTCTTCGGCAATTTTCCCTGTTTCTGAATGGCTGTCATGATCGGTAATTCTGGCTTCCAAATCACCTTTAAGTACGCGATCGAAAACATCCAGAAGAGTGGAATTGTTTGACTTATATAGCCGTGGGGGCGCATTTTTCTGCCCAATGGCGCTAATGGCGGCCACAAGTTCCTGCAGGTCTGGATTGCCGGAAAATTCTTGCAGAGAATTGGGGTTGTCGCCTGAGGCAACCTCATGACAAATAGCGGTGAGATACTGGATATCGGCCGGGTTGATGTGATTATAAGTGCTTTTTCCTCTTGAAAAGATACTCATTTACTTCTGCCTTTTATAATTTTTAATGGTATTTAACGCAGTCATGCTGCGGCATTTAACGAAAATATATATTCCGCGTAGGATCGCTCTTTCTGACTTAGAAAATCATTAAAACTGTCAAGAGCAGCTTGCATCCCGGCTTTCGGGTTTGAATGGCTTTTTTCTATTGTGACCAGCTCTTTGTAATAAGACTGTATTTTCTGGACAATTTGTCTGTTTGGACTTCTGCGGCTGGAATGATAGCCAACATGATTGCCCATCAGGTCATAGGCCGGCACCACATGGGCTAAAACCCAATAATGATCGCCGCTTTTATGCATATTAACGACATAGGCAAATTAACGACATAGGCAAAAATTTCTTTGCGTTGCTGCAGTGTGTCCCAAAAAAGCTTGAAAATACAATGGGGCATGTCCGGGTGCCGGATAAGGTTATGGGGTTGCCCCAGAATTTCGTCCCGGCTGTAGCCGCTCATTTCTTCAAATAGTTTATTGGCGTAGGCGATTTTCCCCTTGAGATCAGTTTTGCTGACGATTAATCCATCTTCAGGAAAATATATTTCAATGCCTGTTGGCGTGATATTTTCTTTAGACATTTTAAACCCTTTTTTGTCTTTATTTTAGAAAATGCTTATGTAGTATGGCTTTATACGAAGGCTAAATTTATATCAAACCTCTTAAGTAATGATGAATATGATGATGAATGCGCACAGAAGATGTGGAATGAAGCTGTCGTAATCTGAATGAGAGTGGGGAATGTAAAATATTTTCACGCCGCACTTCGGAGCGTCACACCTGCGTAAAGGAAATGCAGTCTAAAAGGGGCGGCGGGATTTGAGGGCGGCGGTCAAGGTGCCATCATCCAGATAATCCAGTTCCCCGCCAACAGGTACGCCGTGGGCAAGCCGGCTGACCATGACCGCCGTATCTTTCAATCTGTCTGTAATATAATGGGCCGTGGTTTGGCCATCAACGGTGGCATTGGTGGCAATGATGACTTCGGTGATATTGCCCGTGCGAACTCTTTCGACGAGGGATGATATGTTTAAATCATCCGGGCCAACGCCGTCCAATGCGGATAATGTGCCGCCAATGACGTGGTAGCTCCCGCGGTATGAGCCGGACCTTTCCAACGCCCATAAATCAGCCACATCCTCGATGACGCAAATGCTGCTGTGATCGCGGGCGGGGTTATCACAGATATGACAAGGGTCTGATGTGTCCAGATTTCCGCAGATGCTGCAGGGGTTCACATGCTCTGCCACCTCGGCCAAGGCGGTGGACAGGGGGCGCATAACCGTGTCTTTTTTCTTGATCAATTGCAAGGCGGCTCTTCGGGCTGAACGGGGGCCAAGCCCGGGCAGTTTTGACAGGAGCTGGATCAGTTGGTCAAGTTCAGAACCATAAGAAGCTTTGCGATACAAATGCGTTACCTTTTGGGGAAGAGTGTTTAAAAGGGCAGATTAAAACCTTCGGGTAATTGCATGCCGCCGGTGATTTTTGCCATCTCGCTCTGGGCGTATTCTTCTGTTTTGCGCTTGGCCTCATTAAAAGCCGCTATGATCAAATCCTCAACCATTTCCGCATCATCACCGTTGAATACGGAGGGATCGATTTTTAAGCCTTTCATGTTTCCCTTGCCATTAAGGGTCACAGAAACAAGCCCGCCGCCGGATTGGCCTGTGCATTCGGCCTTTTCCAGAGCCTGTTGCATTTCGGACATTTTGCCCTGCATTTCCTGAGCCTGTTTCATCATTTTACCAAGGTTTGTCATGTTTTCTCCATATGGGGGGCTTTTGGGCTTTAATTATCTCTAATCAAGGCCAAATTCATCTTCGTCAATTAAGAAATTCTTAGTAATAAAATCAGCCGAGCCATCATCCAGAATCGCAAAATCATCAAGTTTCTTTCGAATGTCAGAAATTTTAGCCCCGGGGAACCGTTCCAGCAGGTTTTTGATAATGGGGGTGGTCATGAGGCGGGCTTTCAGCCGCCGATCATTTTCCAGTTCCTGCTCATGCAGCGTGTCATCCCCCTGTTCGGTGGTGAGGGAAATGACCCAATGGGTATTGGTCCATTGTTTCAGCAAACTGACCATACGTCCGGTCAGGTCTTTTGGAGCCTGTTGTTTCAGGCGGATATCAAGGCGGCCCGGCGCAAAGCTTTCCAGATGGGCATTGTCATTAAGCTGAAAGGCGATAGAGGCTTCGTTATGGCGTTCAAAAAGGGCAACAAAATCTTCGAAACTATTCGGGCTAACTTCATACTCCTGCGGCACATCCGGTAAAATATCCGGCAAAATATCCTGGGCAAGGATGCGGGCCTGCCCATTGCTGCGGATCACATGGAAGGCTTTTGGCTCATTTCCATCTGGGCCGTTTTGGGGCTGCTGCTGCGTTGGTTGCCCAGTATTCTGACCCCCGATATTGGGGGCGACGCCTGCCGTACCGCCAGTTTTCGGAGATTTTTTCAGCCCAGAATCTTTCAACTGTTTGATCATATCGCCCGGTGTGGGAAGTTTGGCCGCATATGTCATGCGCACAAGCACCATTTCTGTGGCAGCAAGCGGGGACGGGGCCAATCGAACTTCATCAAGTCCTTTCAGCAGCATTTGCCAGCTTCGGGTCAGAATGGGCATGCTAAGGGCGTTTGCCATAACTAGCCCCTCTGTGCGTTCGGCCTCGGATGTGACAACATCTTCCCCGGCATCCGGCACGACTTTCAGGCGGGTAAGCCAATGGGTTAATTCCAGCATATCGCTTAAAATGACTTCCGGATCCGCGCCGTGATCATACTGGTGACGCAATTGGGTAAGGGCTTCTGCCGTATCGCCTTTCATGATGACTTTATACAGGTCAAGAACCTGCGCCCGATCGGCAAGGCCCAGCATATCGCGAACCTGCTGTTCGTTCACGTTACCGGCTCCGTGGGCAAAGGCCTGATCCAACAGGCTTAAACCATCGCGCACCGATCCTTCGGCGGCTCTGGAAATCATGGCAAGGGCGCTGTCCTCTATGTCACAATTTTCCAGTTTGGCGATTTTCTTGAAATGGCTATTGAGTTGCTCGATGGAGATTCGTCTCAGGTCAAAGCGTTGACACCGGCTGAGCACGGTGACCGGTACTTTGCGAATCTCCGTCGTGGCAAAGATGAATTTAACATGGGCCGGTGGTTCTTCCAGCGTTTTTAACAGCGCGTTAAAGGCATTGCGGGACAGCATATGTACTTCATCGATGATATATATTTTGAAACGCGCTGAGACAGAGGCATAGCGAACCCCTTCGATAATCTCGCGGATGTCATCTACGCCTGTGCGACTGGCGGCGTCCATCTCCATCACATCAACATGCCGTGATTCGGCGATGGCCTGGCAATTTTCACAGTCACCGCAGAGGGCTATGGTCGGGCCGCCTGTGCCGTCTCTGCCGATACAATTTAACGCTTTGGCGATAATGCGGGCCGTGGTTGTCTTGCCGACACCGCGCACACCGGTCAGGATAAACGCATGGGCTAAACGCCCGGTTTCAATAGCATTGGACAATGTGCGAACCATGGCGTCCTGTCCAATAAGTTCATCAAAATTAACCGGACGATATTTCCGCGCCAGAACACGGTAGTTTTCATCTATATTGCTGTTGGGCGTTTCTGCCATAGGGGGTCATATCCATGCTAAATTATTTCGGCCACTATAAAACTACAGACTATAAAACTACAGGGGAAAATTTGCCAGCAGTGAGTTGGTTTTTTTTGTGGAAAATAAAGCCAGAGAAGGCAACATGACAGCATAAAATTTAAAGTGAGAGATTGGACAACCCAAAATATCCCGTTACGGCTGCTCCCTTCCGGGCCTGACCGGATTGGCGGGTCTTTTGTCCGCCAACCTCTCGGGCGCATATATGGTCTTTTTTTAAAATAAGATCAAGTCAGTTATGCACAGGGGTGGAAATATTTTTTTGTCTGTGGCAGTCTCAAATTTATTTTTTCCCAATTTGATGGATATTATATGACGGATAATTGTATTTTTGCCGGCTTTCCCCTTGATCCTGCGGATCATATCAGAGGCGATGAAAAATGGCTTTCTGAAAAACTTGATGCAAAATCCAGCCGTTTCTTACTTTTTGGGCGGGGGCGGCCCTTGATGGATATTTCTGAAGACCTGAAACCTGCGTTTAAAAC
>UOFW01000076.1_pt1 | contig 25275 bp, 17 predicted proteins | sample 1989241 | NCBI WGS metagenome assembly UOFW01 (sample SAMEA4712195, study PRJEB27164) | hydrothermal vent metagenome | biome: marine basaltic hydrothermal vent biome; feature: marine hydrothermal vent; material: mineral | place: Pacific Ocean | collected 2011-06-14/2011-07-23 | depth 1719 m | reverse complement strand
AATAAGAAAATCTGGAAGATGAAGGAAAAACCAATGGCAACGAATGGAATAACGAGCGTAACGGTTAGCAATTTTGCGATGACGGTATTCAGGTCAGATGTTGGCATGGATTTCCAGAAAAGAATGCTACTGTCTTTTCTTTCATCATAAAGGGAGCCAAGGGCGGTAAAGACCATACAGAACCAGGCACCGATCATGATTGGTGTGGAAGAGGCCAGTAAAATTTGGTTGATATGGGCGCTCAGGTCCTGAGCTTTTTGAGCGGACATTCTGGTGAGTACTTCATTTAGGGTGTAGGAGTCCCCGTCTATATGAATTGCGCGGCCAAATAATCCCATGGCGATAATGATCAGGATCATTGATATGGCCGTAATCACGAGCGGCGTTGTGAATATGGCCCTGCGGTTTTCCCAATATTCTCTGAGCATCAGAGCTTTGAAAGGGTTATACCCGTTGATTTTTATGATGGAGTCTATCATTTTAATTCTCCGTTTTTCTTTCGTTATAGGTATTTACGCTTGTATGTTGGTTCATAACAGGCTGCATAAATTAAAACTGCATAGGGCAGGGCTTTGCTGATCAAAGTCCAAAACTGACTTTTGCTGAGACGCAAAGGAAAGATTGAAAATGCCCGTCACCAACAGACCGGAAATAAACCCGGCCACGATGAGCGACTTTAATTTTGCATTGAGGCTTGTCATGATTATTCTCCGTCCATAAGCGTGATAAACAGATCAGAAAGGCTTACGCGGCTAACCTCACCAAGCTCTTGAAGTTCTGCGCGGGGCTGATCCTTGTAAATTAATGTCGTGCGGCCCAGTAAAGTTTTCTCTGAGACCGGCGTCAAGGCGCGTGCGGCGTCAATATTTTCTGATGCGGGGTTAAGCGCCAGCCATTGTTCCCCGATATCCTCCATGTTCGCCTCGAGGGCGATTTCACCTTCGCGGATAAAGATCACTTGGGAAAGGATATTTTCAATTTCATCCACCTGATGAGTTGTGATCAGGATCGTTCGGTCTTCGTCAAAGAAATCTTCGAGCAGTTGATGATAGAATTTCTTGCGATAGATAATATCGAGGCCGAGTGTTGGTTCATCAAGAACCAGAATTTTGGCATCAATGGACATAATCAGTGCCAGATGAACCTGAACGATCATACCTTTGGACAATTGGCGGATTTTTTTATCAAGGGGAACTGTTGTACCAGCAAGAAAGGCCAGCGCCTTTTGCCGGTCGAAACTTTTATGGACGCCCTCGACAAAGTCAATAGCCTCGGAAACCTTGATCCATTTGGGCAGGGTTGCCACATCTGAGATAAAGCAGATTTGTTTCATCAGTTCGTCGCGTTGGCTATAGGGGTCAAGCCCCAGAACGTTTAAATCCCCGTCATAGGCACTCAGGCCCAGAATGCTGTTCAGCAGAGTTGTTTTGCCGGCACCATTCGCCCCGATTATGCCAACGATTTGTCCCTTTTGGATTGTCAGGTTAATATTTTTCAGAGCCTGAAATGATCCAAAGGATTTATTGAGGTTTTTGGCTGTTATAATATTTGTCATTGCTAAATCCTTACCCTAATTTGTACCGTTTTGATCGGCAGATTTAATTAGTTTCTTGGCATCAAGGCCCAAAAGGGAAATCCGTTTGATGATTTCGGGCCATTCTTTGGTGAGAAATTTTTCCTGTTCCGTATTTAATAGTTTTTTTCTGGCACCTTCGAGTATAAACATTCCAAGACCTCTTCTTTTTTCTACCAGTCCTTCGTCTACAAGCTCGGCATAAGCTTTTGAGGCGGTAATAGGATTAATTTGATAATCTACGGCAACTTTTCTGACTGATGGGAGGGCCTCTCCCTCTTTTAAGGCTCCGTCAATTATCATGGCCAATATCCGCTCTTTTAACTGCAGATAGATTGGCTGGTCATTTTTCCACTGTGTTGTCACGGTAAATTCCTATCTTTAACTAAGCCGACCTTTAATAAGTTGGCACAATAACCGTTGTGGTGCTTAAGTGTTGTAGAATAATAGTTCACCACGGCAATAATAGTCAACATCTATTTAAAATAATATTAAAAATTCTTTATTTTCGATATGTTACGCTATTAATTGTGAGTTATAGATAATATTGAGACTAGATAAAATATAGAAAATGGAGAAAAATATCTGCTGTGATAGCCATTGTGAGTAATGAAATTTCAGGATATAGTGCCGGAAACAATAACCGCAAGCATGTCAAAAACAACATATCCAAAAAATACAGAAAAGTGATAATCATGAGAATGAAATATAAATTTGACCTAATGTATTATGTAAAGATGCTTTTTTTAGGGATAATAATGTCAATTTCCATACAGGCTAATGCCGCACAGGCTAACGCCGAAGTACAAAAAAATGTCGATCTTATCGTTCAGGGCCGCTATGTGGTGACGATGGATCCCGAAAATCCGGTTATTGAGAATGGGGCTGTTGCGGTTAAGGGCGGCGTGATTGTCGCCGTGGGCCGTTCAGATGATATCACAGCGCACTATACCGCATCAAAAACCGTAACAGGAAAAGATCGCATACTGCTTCCGGGTTTGATCAATGGTCATACCCATACGGCAATGGTCATGTTTCGCGGTATGGCGGATGATTTGGCCTTTATGACGTGGTTAAAAGAATATATTTTCCCGATGGAGGGGCAGTTTGTTGATCCTGAATTCATTGAGGTTGGGATGAACCTCGCTTGTCTGGAGATGATTCGCGGCGGAACGACATCATTTGTAGATATGTATTTTTACCCTGAGAAGGGGGCAGAGGTTATCGAATCCTGCGGCCTCAGGGCCATAATGGCCGCCCCGGCCATTGATTTTCCAAGCCCCGGGTTTAAAGGCTGGGATGATTCCCACGGGGCGGCGGTTTCATTTGTAAAGAATTATAAAAGTAAATCCGGCAGGGTCATCGCGGGTTTTGGTCCCCATTCGCCCTATACGGTATCGCCGGAACATCTTGGCCAAGTATCTGATGCCGCCTTGGCCTTGGATGCGCCCATCAGCATTCATCTGGCCGAAGACCGTGCGGAGCTTGCCCAGATTAAAGAACGCTATGACAGCACGCCCATTGTCCATGTGGAAGGCCTGGGACTATTTCGCAATAAAGTGATCGCGGCCCATGTGGTTCACCTCACAGCAGCAGAAATCAAGATTTTGGCCAAACAAAAAGTCGGGGTTATTCATAATCCCACCTCCAACATGAAAACGGCGGCAGGTGTCTCGCCGGTGCCGGAAATGTTAAAGCAGGGGGTTCGTATGGGCCTTGGCACGGACGGGGCGGCCTCAAATAATGATTTGAATATGTGGGAAGAAATTCGCCTTGCCGCCTTGCTGCATAAGGGCGTTAATTATGATCCGACGGTCATGTCTGCGCCCACTGTATTGCGTATGGCAACCATCGGCGGCGCAGAGGCCGTTGGGCTTGATCATCTGGTCGGTGATATTGTTGTTGGCAAGCGGGCAGACTTGATTCAGATGGATCTTACGGGGGCGCATATGACCCCGCTGTATGATGTGATTTCGCATCTTGTTTATGCGGTGAGCGGCAGTGATGTGGTGACCACCATCGTCGATGGCCATATTTTGATGGAGAATGGTAAAATTCTGACATTGGATACTGAAAAAGTTCGTGCAAAAGCCAACGCGCTGGCCGGACGCATTACCCAGGCCTTAAAAGACGCCAATAAATAGGATCACGCTAGCTTAAAGGCATGGGGCAGCAGTTCATCCATGGTGAATGTGTGGTTGCCGTCCACATAGACGGGTACTTCGGGGCCGAGGAATTCTGACATGACCTGCCGGCAGGCCCCGCAAGGCACGAGCGAGTTTTTTGATAAGCCCGCCTCATTATGACCAATGGAAATGGCAAGGCCGATAACCTTGGCAGAGGAGGCGGTGCGGGCGGAAAATAACGCAACCCTTTCGGCGCAGCAGGTCAGGCCGTAACTGGCATTTTCAATGTTGGTGCCTTTAAATATCTGACCATTATCCAGTAAAACCGCCGCGCCCACGGGAAAATTTGAATAGGGGGAATAGGTATTTTCCTTGGCTTCTCTCGCGGCTTTTATAAGTTTTTCTTCGGATGTCGTCGCATTTTGGATCATGGGGTTTCTGCTTTTGAAAAGGGATGAAATTTCTATTGCGCTATCTTGTCACAAATCTTTATTTACCGTATGGTAAAAATCATAAGAACTCAATATGAAAGACCAATTATATTTTAGGGAAATATATGGCAAAATTATATTTTTATTATTCATCAATGAATGCCGGAAAATCAACAACCCTGCTGCAGTCCAGTTTCAATTATCAGGAGCGCGGTATGGGAACCATGCTGTTTACGGCGGCTCTTGATGATCGGTATGGCAAGGGCGTGATTGCCTCCCGCATTGGATTGGAGGCAAAGGCCCATGTATTTGACGCTGCAACAGATATATATGATGAAGTTGCCAATGAGCTGAAAATTCGTAAAATAAATTGCGTGTTGATTGATGAGGCCCAGTTTCTCAATCGCGCTCAGGTTTTTCAATTGGCGGCCATTTGTGACCGTATTGGTATTCCCGTGCTGACCTATGGTATCCGCACCGATTTTCAGGCTAATCTGTTTGAGGGCAGTATGCATCTTTTGGCTTTGGCCGATGAATTGAAAGAGCTGAAGACCATTTGCAAATGCGGGCGCAAGGCCTCAATGAATTTGCGTATGGATGAGACGGGGAAAGTCATTAAAGAGGGCGCGCAAACAGAAATTGGCGGCAATGACCGCTATGAAGTGCTGTGTCGAAAACATTTTATGGAATTGGTTTTTTAAAATATAGGAAGAAAAAATATGCGAAAATTTCTAAGCCTGCTCATGATTTTCAGCTTTATCGGGGTGCAAACAGCCGGGGCATATGGCAATAAGGGGCACCGTGTCGTGGCGGAAATTGCAGACCGGCATCTGACAGCGCAGGCGCGCAAAAGAATTCAGGAAATATTAGGGGATCAATCTCTTGCAGAAGTCGCCTTTTGGGCCGATGAGATGAAATCAAATCCCGATAAATATTGGCGCGCGGCGAATGTATTTCATTATATTAATGTCCCGCCCGGGGGAACTTTTGAAGGGTCTGTCCGAAATCCGAAAGGCGATATGTTAAGCGCCTATGAAGATTTTGAAGCAACCCTTAAGTCCAAAACATCCACCCGCGCAGAAAAAGAGCATGCTCTTAAATTTTTGGTTCATATTGTCGGCGACATGCATCAGCCCATGCATTTTGGTCATCGCAAGGATCAGGGCGGTAACCGAACCAAAGTGATGTGGTTTGATGAGGTCACCAACCTTCATTCCGTCTGGGACAGCAATCTGGTGGAGCAGGAAAACCTCTCCTTCACGGAAATGGCCAATTTTCTTGATAAAGCCAGCCCGGAAGAAATCATTGAATATCAAAAAGCCAAGCCCATTGACTGGATTCATGAGGGGCTTGTTCTTCGCGATATGGCCTATGATGTTGGCGACAGGAGCTTTTCCTGGAACTATATCTATAAAAATCGTCCGGTAATTCGCGCGCAGCTGCAGAAGGGCGGCCTCAGACTGGCCGGCGTTCTGAACGAAATATTCGCAGAATAAAATAATGGCGGCGTAGATAATTTATCGCTTATCCGCCCCAAAGTCTTTCATCCAGGCGGGACATTTGGCCATTGTTGATGATCAGGCCATATTCCCTGTCCTTGCTCAGCAGGGCCGGGGCATCAAGATCCACATAGGCGGCTTGGGGTGCCAGAACCATCGCAGGGGCCATGGACAGGGATGTGCCAACCATGCAGCCAACCATGATACCAAGCTTTGCTTTGCGGGCTTTGGCGGCCAGTTTTACCGCTTCGGTCAAGCCGCCTGTCTTGTCCAGTTTGATATTGACGATGTCATAAAGGCCGCACAATTTTTTCACATCATCTGACGTATGGCAGGACTCGTCCGCGCCAAGGGGGATCGGGGATTGATAGCCGCTCAGTTCTTCATCATTTGCGGCGGGAAGGGGCTGTTCGATCATAACGACATTAAGTTTTGCAAGGGCAGGGGCGACATCTTTGAGCAGGTCAAAACACCAGCTTTCATTGGCATCAATCAATAATCTGGATTGAGGGGCGTTGGCCTGAATGGCTTCGATTCTCTTTACAATATCCTGATCATTTAATTTAATCTTCAGCATGGGAAATTTGTTGAGTTTTTTGGCGGCTTTGCCCATTTCTTCTGCCGTGCCGATACTTATGGTTTGTACCGTCTGGATGTTATCCGGATAAGGTAAACCCAGAATTTCACTCACGCTTGTATTTTTTCCTTTGGCCTCAAGATCCCACAAGGCGCAATCAAGGGCATTTCGCGCCGCGCCGGGCGGCAAGATATCATAGAGATCGCCTCGCCTGAGCCCGTTGTGCAATTCAGGGCCGGCTGTTTTTAATTGTTGATATACACTGTCAATATTTTCACCATATCGCGGCGAAGGCACAGATTCTCCGCGCCCGGAATGTTTTTGGTTATCAAACCTGAGGTCAACGGTGATGACCTCTGTTGCAATTCTAGAGCCACGGGCAATGATAAACGGTTCTTTCAGCGTCCATGTTTCTTTGGTGATATTTAACATTTCAAGCCCCTTATAAATTATCCATTAGAGACGCCGCGCCGGTTATGATCGGGTCAAAGCAGGGGACGGAAAATTCTTGCGCGAGCCGGGCCATTTCGGTCATGCCTCTTGCTTTGCCGATGGTGCGGCAATTCAGGGCGATTCCGGCCAGCTTAACCTTCGGGTTGGTCAGACTGGCCACTTGAAGATTGGCCTCAATAGCTTGTTGTAAGCTTGGGACTTTAAAATCTGGCAACCCTTTTATGGTTTCTCTGCCGGCTTCATGGCACATGACAATCACATCAGGCTGGGCGCCGTGAAGCAATCCGGTACTGACCCCGGCAAAAGAGGGGTTATGCAGAGACCCCTGACCTTCGATAATGTCCCAATGGCTTTTTGTATTATCAGGGGATATCATCTCTACGGCGCCGGAAATAAAGTCTGCGACAACGGCATCAATACATATGCCCGAGCCCGCGACCATGAGACCGGTTTGTCCGGTCGCCCTGAAGTCGACATCATAGCCTTTTTTGATCATTTCTTTTTCAATGGCAAGAGAGGCATACATCTTGCCAACGGAGCAATCAGTCCCCACGGTCAACAGCCTTTTTCCTGAACGCTTCCGGCCATTTCCGACGCGCAGATCTCCATCAAAATGACGAATATCATATAATTTTCGCCCGAATTTTTCTGCTGCGGCTTGTATTTCGGGGATGTCGGATAATTTATGATGCAGGCCGCTGACCACATCCAGCCCTTTTTCCAGTGCTTCGAGAATATAGGGCAGCCAGTCTTGTGATATTATGCCGCCGCTGTTGGCCAAACCAAGAATAAAAGTTTTCGCCCCAGAGGCGACGGCGGCTTCTATGGATAATTGTTTTAATCCTAAAGTTAAATCGCAGGACGGGTCGGCGATTTCACCGATACAAAGTTCCGGACGCCACTGGGCAAGGCCGCGAGACATTTTTATTGCCAGCGGAAAATTCTCACACCCAAGAAATAATAAATAGGGGGCTTTAAAATCCATCGCCGTCATGCTCATGCCACACCTTCTTTCTATAAAATTTTAATCCATATCCTCATATGGAAAGCTTTTATAAAAATATTGCAAGCGATTTATTATGAAACGTCAATTTTGCTCTATTCTATCTTTCTCTGAAAGATGTATTCAGGGCGTTATTGATGGGTTTGACCAGATATTGCAGAAGGGTTTTTTTGCCTGTTTGAATATCTGCCACAACTGTCATGCCGGACGTAATTCTGTTGGATTTGGGATCGGTTCCTATGAAATTTTGAGGCAAGGCAATGATGCCTTTAAAATAAGTTTCCCCCTTTTCATCCATGAATGACGAGGCTGATATGCGGGAAAGCGTGCTTGAAATGCTGCCGTAGCGCGCAAAATTATAGGTATCAATCTTCACAAGCACCTCGGTGCCCACATCGACATGACCAATATCCCGAGGGGAAATCCTTACTTCTGCTATAAGAGTATCAGACATGGGAACAATTTTAGCGAGAACTTCACCGGGGGGGATAACGCTTCCCACCGTGCGATATTTCAGGCCTTTGATAATGCCAGGTGCCGGGGCGCGGACGGACAGCCTTTTCACGCGGTCATTCAATTGGGTAAGCTGGGCAGAAACCTGCGCCCTTTCACTACTTAAATTATCCATCTGCATCAGGCTTTCATTGCGAAATTTTTCGTTTAATGCCACGAGGTTACCTTTGACCTGTGCGATGCTTGCGCGGACACTGACTTTGGTTAATTGGGTATTGTTAAGGTCGCCTTCCGCTTTATTGTGGGCGCGCTGTACCTCAAGAAGCTTTATTTTTGAGCCAAGACCTTTATCGGTTAATTCCTGGCGCATAGCCATTTCTTCGGCAATGATGGCCAGCGTTCTGGCTTCTGTTGCCTCGCGCCGGTTGAGAAGGACAAGCTCGTTCTCTTTTTCCTTTATTTGCGACAGAATGACATTTTGCTGTGCTATTCGCGATTGATTTTGTGCCCTAAGGACATCACGTTGATCCTGTACTAACAGGGGATACTCTTTTTCATAGAGGGAGAAATCTTGTCCAAGCCCGTTTTCATTAACATGCGTATCATTTGCTGCAAAAGATTTTAGCCGCGCGATTTGCAAGGTCAGGGCGATATGCCGGGCTTTGAGTCGATTAAGGTCGGATAGGGCAGCCGATGGCGCCATGGTTAAAATTACCTGACCCTTTTCTACTTCCTGACCTTCACTTATGAGAACTTCTGAAACGATGCCGCCTTCTAAATGCTGTACAGGTTTCAGGCTTGAGGCTGGGCGGATCTCGCCAACGGCGATGCTGGTTTCATTCAATGTGGTAACAGAGGCCCAGATAATCATGCCGAAAATGAAAAGTGATATAACGCCAACTGTGGAAACAACGGCTCTGGGGGGGCCGGATTCTTCAAGCAGGATGGCGCGGGATAAAAACCGGGTATAGTAGGATACGGGTTTTTGTTTTTTCTGACTGGCAAGTTCCGTCGCTTTTTCCATAAATTTTTCAAGTTTATTGCCGCCCGCGGCCACAAGTGAAGGATTATCGCCAAGTGTTATTCTTGCGTTATTCCCTTGGTTATCTTTATTGTTATTATTTGTCATTTTTTATACTCTAAACTTCATCTATATTTTAATTTTGAGGAAAAATTTCTCCTGGAGACCCAAACTTTTGCACCATGCCATTTTCTAAAACCAAAACTTTGTCGGCCATTTTAATATGGCTTGGGCGATGTGATACCATGAGGATAGTCGTGTCCCCCTTCATACCTTCAAGTGATTGCATAAATGCGGAATCGCCATCAAAGTCCAATGTCTTTGCCGGTTCATCAAGCAGTAAAATAGGGGCATTCTTCAGATAGGCCCGGGCCAAAGATATCCTTTGTAAGAAGCTTGATGGCAGATTTTGAATGGATTGATCACCTATACGTGTATTGAAGCCATATTCAAGGGCGGCAATATCATTCATGACATTCGCCTTCTCGCAGGCCGTGATCATGTCTTCATCAGTTGCCATCGGTTGGGCAAGCCGGATATTCTGCGCAATAGTTCCGTGGAAGAAATGTGATTGTTGCGGGACATAAGCGATAGACCTTCGTAACGTGATAGGATTAATTTGCCTTATATCCATACCATCCAGGATGATCTGACCTGCCTGAGGCCGGCTCATGGACAATAGAAGTTTTAGCGCCGTTGATTTACCAGAAGCATTATGACCCATAATGGCCAACATTTCACCAGGCTTGACTTCAAAAGACACGCCGAGCAGCGCAGGTTCTGAATTTTGCCGATACCTGAAGCTGACGCGGTCTACAACAATATTTCCGGTAAATTCCCTGTTTGACAGGTTCGATGGGCTGGGATCCTCTTCCGATTTTATCTTCATCAAAAGATTTATCTGTTTTACGCTGCTGATAATCTGTTCAAGCCGGGACAGGGTCAGGAATAAACTCTGCAGGGGGGACAGGACACGCCAGACCAGCGCCATACAGGCAATCAATGCCCCAATCGTCATGTCGCCGTTCAATATCCTTAAAACGCCAAATCCAACAGTGGCAACCCCCGCAGCCATCATGATTGCCTGGGCCATGCTTTGCATCAGAAGTGATATTTGAGACGTGCGAAAGTGGGTATAGGCTGAGTTCGCAGATAAATCACGGAAGCGGTTAAGCCAGGATTGTTCCGAGGCCGTCTGTTTTATGGTGCGAAGGTTGGACATGCTTTCAACGAGAAAACCGTGCTTTTCCGCCTTATGACGGCTGGACTGTGCAACCGCTCGTTTCATCGAAGGTAACAAGATGAAGGCGACAAGCCCGAAAACCCCCATCATGACGATAGGGATATAGGCAATGGAGCCTCCGAGCGCGGCTATGATCACCAGAAAAATTATCACAAAAGGTAATTCCAGAACAATGTTAACCAATGTGCCCGAGAATAATCCCTTAATCGTATCAAATTCCTTTAATCTGGATACTTGGGCCCCAATCGGTGATGATTCCGTCATTGATGGCGGTAAGGATAACAATTTCTGAAAAGTTCTATTCGTTATAATATTTTCCACACGTGCGCCGAGATAGGCGACAAATTTTGAACGAATAACGCGCAGTAAAATTTCGCATAATATGGCGAAGGCGATCCCTGCGGTAAGATAGGCCAGCGTGTCAGCGGATTTTGACGGGATAACCTTATCATAAATTGCCATGATAAACAGGGGCACGAGAAGCGCAAAAATATTAAGCAATAACGTCATAAAAAAAAGCTGTTTAATGGTGCTCTTAAAACGTAAAGTCAGGCTGCCTACCCAGTTTTCAACGGGTTTTTCCTGCTTTTTTTTGTTGGTATGGGTCGTAAATTCTGAGGAAATGAAATAGGCATTTCCGGTTATGGAAGTATCTTCAAGAATTTTTTCAGTACGGCCAACGCTGTCAAATATGCGAATGCCCTTGTCTTCTCGTGAGAGAATTATCATGGGCTCATCCTCGTTTACTGTAAAAATACAAGGAAAAAGCCGCTCGTCAATTTGTGAAACACAAGCCGGTGAACGAACCGTTTTGTAATGCAGGCGCGCGAGCGTGTTTCTAAATTCTGTTTTGTCAAGGCTATCGGCGAAATGCGGGAGCGCCTCGAACAGTCCGCGTATGTTTCCGCGCCAGCCAAGCGCTGTCAGTAAGGGAATAAGACATGACGCAAATGGTGATTTTGCATTAAAAGAGCCAATTTTGCCCGTTTTTAGCGCGTCCGTTAATAGAGAGCCGTTCGATGCAGAAAGCTTGACACCCTCTTGCATGCGGCTTTCAAGGTCGTCAATCAAGTCGCGCGCGGGGCCTTTGGGGCGGGTTTTATTATTTTCCGTATTTTGCATCATTATTTTTCCCCCCCGTCTTTTCTTGCGGATTGGGAGGGGGCTTCTATCTTACTTTGTTGAGATGGCTGCTCAATAAGGTGGCCTTCTTTCAAATCATATATTCGATTAGCCAGACGCAGTAATGAGGGGCGATAGCTTACCAAAACGATTGTCGCGGTGCCTTTTAGTTGTTCGATCAATTTTTGCAAGTCATCGTCAGACTGTGAATCCAGACCTGAATTGGCCTCATCAAACAGAATAACGTCCGGTTTGCAGGCAAGTGACCGGGCTATGGTTATTCTTTGAGCAATTCCGGTGGGAATTTCACCCTGCGCGCCATCGCCGATAATGGTGTCATAACCATCGGGCATACGGGCCAGAATTCTATTTAATTCGAGTTTTTCCGCAATTTCCAAAGCGGCATCAACATACTCGTCGCCGCGAAACATGGTCAGATTATCCAAAATTGTACCACTAAACATAACGGGGCTTTGGGGCAAGTAAGCCACGCGGGAACGCAAGCTGTCCGTAGAAAATGTGGCTGGCGGCAGTCCATTTAACAGTATTTCACCGGATGTGGGTTTCAGCCCCCCCATAAGCGCCCATAAAAAAGTGGATTTCCCCGACCCATTACCACCACGAATGCCAATGGTATCACCATGATTTAGCTTTAAGCTGATATCGCTTAAAATTTCTTTGCCATCTTCATTATATTTGAAAGTGAAATTTTTCATCTCAATGGTTTTGACGGACTTTAACTCTACGGTGTCTTCTGGGCGCTCTACAGGCGTATCATTGATGTGGTGTAATTTTTCTTTGGCAATCTGAATATGCTGAAATCTTGTCCATATACCAAGTGCCCTTAGCAAAGGTTGAACCGTCCGGCCAGCAAGCAAGGTACTGGCGGCAAGCGCACCCATCGTAATTTCATTATTGATGACCAGAATACTGCCGATACTTGCGACTGCAACCATGGTGATTTGTGAAAAAATGCTGCCAACGCTTTGAGACAGGCCATTTAGAAAAATTGTTTCGTGTGATACTTTGGAGCAATTTTCCATGAGCTTCTCATATCGGCGCCCCATAAGGTTTTCCATGGCCATGCTCTTAATGGAATGTATGCCGGACAAGGCCTCAATAATAAAGCTATATCTGCGATCTTCCCACAGCGTGTCATTTTTCAGGGTATCTTTCAGGCGCACCCCAAGAATGAAAGCTACAATGCCCAATATAATCAGCAGAATGACCGGAATAACAAGAAGCGCGCCGCCAATATATCCCAATAGGCCCAGAAATAATAACACGAATGGCAGGTCAACCAAGGCCAGTCCAGCCTGACTGGAATAGAAATCCCTCACGGCATCAATTGAAGACATGCGATCAAGGTGAACCCCGGGTGAGACCTTCTCTAATGCCTGCAAATCGGCGCGCAATAATTTTTCAACGGCATTACAGCTCATTTCATGTTCATATTTGGCCCCGACCCATCCAGATAGATAAGACCGCGCGGTTCGCAGAAAAACATCAATGATGAGCACAACCACCAAGCCGATGATTAGCAGGGACAACGTTTGAAGAGCAACATTCGGAATAATTCTGTCATATACCTGCAATAAAACCATTGGTAATGCTAAGGATAAAGCATTTATGAATAATGAGGAAATCAGAATGTCCGGCCTCATTATAGGCGTTAGAACAAGCGAGGAGTCTTGGGAACCTTTGGATGAAGAATCCTTTGTTGAGCCCCGGGTTGCTCTCTGGGCTGAAGATACACTGGATGAAGTCATAACTATTGCTTTAAATCTTTTTTTTATTTAATTGGCTTTTGAAAATATTTACTAAATTATCATCTCATATCTCTGATACGATGTTTGGGTTGAATAATGGTTAATTTTGAGTTCTGAAATGCATATAGTTCAATTTTTATGAAAATAATATGTGATTTTTATTATATAACTATCTGATATTTATATATTTTCTATATAAAAAGTTAATCTTGGTTAACCATATGCTGCAAGAGTTTATTTATTATTTCCTGTTAGAATTCTGATCAAGTTTGGTTTGCAATATTATTTTGCGAGACTGTTTAGTTAGATTTTTTTATTTTTTTGACCGGAGAATGCTATCATGGCTGATAAAAATCAGAATAGTGCAACAGAGAATGATTCTGATATAGAGGTGGACCCAATTACACAGGGCGCTGATCGTGTTCGAACGCAAGCAGAAGACGAAGGCCGCCTTGATTCTGTCGGTCAAGACGATACGCAGGATACGCAAACTCGGTCAAATATTCACCTTGGCGGTCGGTCGGATGAAGGCAAAAGCTTAAATGAGGGGGAAGGGGCCGCTTTCCCAACAGCTTCCCTCGACAATATAGAAGGCTCAGGTTCCCCGGTGCAGGATAGCATCGATAGTGCCGAAGCTCAGTTATCAGACTTTTTAAACGAAGGGGAAGCTTCAGATGATGATACATCTTCTCGTGATAATGCCTCCCGTGATAATGATAGTAAAAGTTCAGGCACCTCAACATCTGCTCTTGAATTTGAAGCGGTCGCGCAAGCTGATCCCCTGAATGAAATAGGGATTCCTGAAAATGGTGAAGGTAGTCAAACAACGCAAAGCCTTTCATCTGAAGAAAATCAGGTGCAACCACAGATCTTAAATGATGAAAACGCTGTAACGGATGAGGCCAATGTAAACCCCGTTGCCGTTGATGATGTCGGTACGGCGGACGAAAATGAAACTTTGACGTTGAACGTGTTGTCCAATGATTCAGGAGCCAATAACGACAGTCTCTTCATTACAGATGTCAGCATAGAAGATGGACTTGGTGCTGCGGCGCATGATGGCAGGAATATCACGTTTAACCCCGGAAGTGCGTATGATTATTTGGCCGAGGGTGAAACAGCGAGCGTTGAAATCAGTTATGGAATAAGTGACGGTGTTGGCGGCACGGCCACGGCCACGGCAACAGTGACGGTGACCGGCAGCAACGACGGGCCTGTTGCGGCTGCGGATAGTTTTGCGGGGACGGAAGATAGCGTGATTACGGGCAATGTCCTTGGCAATGACAGTGATGTTGACGGGGACAGCTTATCTGTTGTTGCGGAGACGATCACAACGGCGCAGGGCGGCATGGTTGACATTGCTGCGGACGGGACGTTCAGCTATGACCCTGCGGCGGACTTTAACGGGACGGACAGTTTTTCTTATACATTAAGCGATGGCAAGGTTGTTGATACGGGGTCTGTAAGCCTTGAGGTTTCTGCGGTGAACGATGGGCCTGTGATTGAGTCCGTGGAATTTGAGTCATCGTCGTTAGGTTTGTCGCTGAATGAAGAAGGGCGGACAGGGGATGTCGCTCTGGTTGAAGATATTCAGGATTTTCCAACAGATGCGGTGACCATTCAGTTGAATTTTGCCTCTAGTGATGCACCTGATCCATCGGAAACAAACGGAATTTCCCTCGTTTCATATGCGGTGCCGGGCAGTAGTAATGAGCTTCTGCTTTTTGCACAATCTGGCGGCGGTCTTGGCGTTTATATCAACGGACAATTGACGTCCATGGATGTGGATATGACGGCGTTGTTTGATGGGGAACCTCATGACCTGGCGGTATCATGGGACAGTACAACCGGTGAAATTTCAGTGTATGTGGATGGCAACCTGGCCGATACAGCCACGGCGCAAGCGGGCAACCCAATTCAGGCCGGCGGAACATTGACTCTGGGTCAGGAACAGGACAGTGTCGGCGGCGGCTTTGCCAGTAATCAGGAATTCTCCGGTACAATAGCAGAGGTTCAAATCTTCAATGAGGTTCGAAGTCCGGCGGATATTGCCAATGATATTAGCAATGCCCCGGAAGGCGGGGAGAACTCTCTTGTTCTGGCTTTTGATTTTGAGGCAAATGACCCGTTGAATAATATTGCCGGCGGTGATGCTATGACGCTTGATGGCGGGGCCGTTGTCATCAGCCTTGACGAAGGTACAACCCAGGAAGATAGCAATGGTATTAGTGGTCAGGTCATGGCCTCTGATGGGGATGGTGATAATCTGAGTTTTACGCTTTCAGCCGACCCAGCGGAGGGTTCTGTGACGGTAGAATCCGATGGATCATTTCATTTTTCCCCGGGCGCAGACTTTCAGGACTTGAGCGTCGGAGAAACACGGGACACAAGTTTTGACATAACGGTCTCTGATGGACAGGGCGGTTATGAAACACAGACAGTGACGGTTACAGTCACCGGACAAAATGATGCTCCGGTCGCAGAGTCTCTAACTATGGAAACTCAGGAGGATAGTCCCATTAACGGGCAGTTAGTGGCCTCTGATATCGAAGGGGATAACCTGAGTTTTTCTCTTTCCACAGCCCCGAATGAGGGATCAGTGACCGTAGATGAAGATGGTAGTTTTAACTTTACGCCCGGTGATGATTTTCAGGATCTTGGCGAGGGTGAAAGCCGCGAGGTAACTTTTTCTTATGAGGTTAGTGATGGGCAGGGGGGAACCGCAACAGAAACGGTGAGCCTTACCATAAATGGAACCAATGACGCGCCGGTGCTCGGTAATATTACCAATGTTAATGGTAGTCTGGGAACCCCTGAAACGACGCCGGACATGGCCATGTCTTTCAATGAAGAAGGGCGGACAGGGGATGTGGCTCTGGTTGAAGATATTCAGGATTTTCCAACAGATGCGGTGACCATTCAGTTGAATTTTGCCTCTAGCGATGCACCTGATCCATCGGAAACAAACGGAATTTCCCTTGTTTCATATGCGGTGCCGGGAAGCCATAATGAGCTTCTTCTTTTTGCGCAATCCGGCGGCGGTCTTGGCGTTTATATCAATGGTCAATTGACGTCTATGGATGTGGATATGACGGCGCTGTTTGATGGGGAATATCATGACCTGGCGGTATCATGGGACAGCACGTCCGGTGAAATTTCAGTGTATGTGGACGGCGATTTGGCGGATACAGCCACAGCGCAGGCGGGTAATCCAATTCAGGCCGGCGGAACATTGACTCTGGGTCAGGAACAGGACAGCGTTGGCGGTAGCTTTGCCAGTAATCAGGAATTCTCCGGTACAATAGCAGAGGTTCAAATCTTCAATGAGGTTCGGGAGGCGGCACTAATCAAAACGGATGCCGAAACCAGTGGTGTTGCGGCGGGTGATTCTAGTCTTGTACATGCCTATGATTTCCGTAATTCAGATGGTAGCACGGTGAGCGATCAGGGCGCAGGCAATGATATGAGTTACAGCGGAGCTGTTGTGCTTGAGGATGCGGGATTACCAGAAGTCATAACTGAAACGCCTCTTGTCGGGGTTGAGGATGGCGGGGTAATCACGGGCAAGCTCACGGCAAAGGATGCTGAAGGGGATGCGCTTACCTTTGCGTTAGTGACGGATACGGATGAGGGTTCGGTGACGGTTGACCAGAATGGTAATTTTGAATTTGATCCGGGCGCGGACTTTCAGGATCTGGGCGTCGGCGAGACCCGTGAGGTGAGTTTTGCATATGAAGTTTCTGACGGTCAGGGCGGGACGGATACGGCCACGGCAACAGTGACGGTGACCGGCAGCAATGACGGGCCTGTTGCGGGGTCTGTTGATCTTGGGGCGACCTTGGAAGATACAAGCGTGACCTTCAGCGCGGCGGATTTACTGGCGAACTCGTCTGATGTTGACGGGGACAGCCTGTCGGTGACTTCGGTAAGCGTTGATGCGGAATTTGGCACAGTGACGGATAATGGCGACGGGACTTACAGCTTTACGCCGTCTGAAAACTATAACGGCGATGACGTGGCCTTGAGTTTTGACGTGACGGACGGGACAAGCACAACTTCAGCCACGGCAAGCCTTGATGTGACGGCGGTCAACGATGGCCCTGTGGCACCAATAGACAACAACATTAATAATGCAAATACTGTGGTAGAAGGTGCCGCCGCAGGAACGACTGTTGGTATTACGGCCATATCATCGGATATTGACGGTGATGTTGTCACATATAGTCTGCTTGATGATGCCGGAGGCTTGTTCGCTATTGATGGTGTTACGGGTGTTGTAACGGTTGCAGATGGTGCTGTGGTTGACCATGAAACTGCCGCAAGCCATAGCATCATTATTCAGGCTTCAGATGGTACGGATACATCAACCCAGACTTTTACTATTGATGTGATTGATGCAATGGATGCCGTTGGGACGACGGGTGATGATTATATCGTTGGCGGCGATGGTGACGATGAACTTGCGGGCGGCCTTGGTGCGGATTTGATTGAGGGCGGTGTAGGCAATGATACCCTGAGTTATAATGCAGACGGAACCTGGCCAGGATATGCTGCTCTTAATGTGGAGACAGGTGAGAGGGTATCGTTAAGTGGTGATAATCGTTCAAGCGATGTTTTCGATGGTGGTGACGGGTATGATACGCTTCTGGGTACCGATGGAAATGATGCGTTGTTTCTTGACGATAGCTATAGCGGTTTTGTTGACGGTGCCGAGGCCCGAATACAGAATATTGAAGAGATTGATATGGGGGCCGGTGATGATATTGTTGATATGACCTCCAATACCTATAATTATGATCAGGGAGTTATTGTAAAGGGCGGGGAAGGAAATGATACACTCTGGACCTCAACCGGTGATGACACATTAATTGGCGGCACCGGAAATGATTCGATGTTTGGAGGGGAAGGCAGCGATATATTTGTTTTCGAGGCCAATGAGGGAAATGACACCGTGGATGGGGGGGCAGGATGGACGGATGTTATACAGCTAAATGATGTGGGTGCTGATTCTCAGCAGGGTTGGACGTTGACGCTGGATGATGGATCAATGATTGCTTCTACAGATGAGGATGCGAATGAGATGTTGCTTTCTGATGATGCATCGGGAACGATTTCCTTCGATGACGGCAGCACGGTTGAGTTTGACGGTATTGAGAAAATTGTTTGGTAAAAAATAAAAAGGGTTTTTGAGAACAGGGGCCCGGGGAATGATTTTTGACATTAATGTTATCTGTGTTAACATCCTTTGATTTTATTATAGAAGAGCAATTTTTGTGTCAAATAATCCTTCAAATAATCCTGTAGTATCATATGGATATTTTGTTGTTCGGCGGCCATGGTTGGTGTTGTTTCTTTCTCTGGCCGTGGTTTTTCTGTCAGCATACGGCGCGAAAAATATTTACTTTTCCAGTGATTACAGGGTATTTTTTGGTCCTGATAACCCGCAGCTTGCGGCGCAGGATGAACTGGAAAATACCTATACCAAGATGGATATGGTTTCTGTCATCCTGAAACCATCAAATGGGGATATCTATAACAAAGAATTTCTTGGGCTGTTATATAGCCTTACGGAAAAATCATGGCAGGTGCCTTATGCGATCCGCGTGGATTCTTTATCCAATTACCAACATACAAGGTCTGAAGAAGATGACATGATCGTCGAGGATCTTGTGGAGGACCCGGAAAGTCTGGATCAACAACAACTCGACCTTATTCGCAAAGTGTCATTATCGGAACCCGCCTTGATTAATCGGCTTGTTTCAGCGGATGACAAAACGACGCAGATCATCATTACGGTTGAGACGCCCAATAATGATGAAAGCACATTAAATAAAGTCGTCTCGCATGTTCGGGCAATAGCAGAGGAAGCGCGACAAAAAAATCCGGATATCCATATAGCCTTGAGCGGAAATATCATGCTGGCCAATGCTTTTTCGGAATCTGCCCAACATGATATGACAACATTATTTCCTCTTATGTATGGCTTGATTGCGTTGACTATTCTTCTGTTTATTCGGTCATTCACGGGCATGATCAGTACGATGGTTGTGGTCGTTCTTTCTGTGGCTTCGGCTATTGGCATCGCGGGGCATATTGGTTGGGGTTTGAACAGCGTATCGGTCGATTCTTTTGTTGTCATATTGACCATATCAGTCGCAGATTGCATACATATGCTGGTGACCTATTTTGGGGAACTGCGTAAAGGTGCGGACAGAAAAAAAGCCACAATCGAAAGTCTGCGCATTAATTTTCAACCCGTTTTTCTCACATCTTTAACGACGGTTATCGGGTTTTTAAGCCTTAATTTTAATGACAGCCCGCCTTTTCGGGAGTTTGGTAATATTGCGGCCATGGGTGTGGTCGCCGCTTTCTTTCTTTCCATCACGATGCTGCCGGCATTAATGACGATTATCCCGATGAGGCTAAGAAACCACAAGCCGTATGAAGGCAGTTTTATGTCGCGTTATGTTGAATGGGTTGTGCATCATAAGAAAGTCATACTTATTGGTTCGTTAGCCGTCGTCGTGACATCGGCAGCCATGCTACCCAAACTTGTTTATAATGATCAGTTCGTTGATTTTTTCAGCACGAATGTTCAGTTTCGGCAGGATACGGATTTTCTTATGGATAATTTGACGGGTACATATACCATGGAATTCTCGATGCCTTCGGGCGAGGACGGCGGCATTGCCAATCCGGCGTATTTGGCAAAGCTGGAGGATTTTGCAAATTGGCTGCGCCTTCAACCGGAAGTGCGGCATATATTGTCTTTTACCGATGTCATGAAAAGACTGAATCAGAATTTGAATGGGGATGATCCTGAGTTTTACCGTTTGCCGGATAACCGCCAATTGGCGGCGCAATATCTATTGCTTTATGAAATGTCTTTGCCCATTGGCCTTGATTTGAATAACCAGATTGATGTCAGAAAATCTGCGACGCGCCTCACGGCTATATTGGACAATATTAATACAGGTACGATGAAAGACCTGAAATACCGTTCAGAAAACTGGCTCAAGGAAAATTCACCGCCCGAAATGCAGCCGCGCGGGGCCACGAGCGTTAATCTGATTTTCGCCTTTCTGACCAAACGAACCTTTGACAGTATGTTTTGGGGAACAGGCTTTGCTTTTCTGTTGATTTCGGCTTGCCTCGTGATTGCCCTGCGTAATATTAAACTGGGTATTGTAAGTCTTGTGCCCAATATTATGCCCGTCGTTGTTGCTTTTGGGTTATGGGCGATTATTAACGGCGAGCTTGGGATGTTTGCCGCAAGTGTGACGGCAACAGCACTCGGCTTGATTGTCGATTGCACGGTGCATTTTTTAAGTAAATATCAGCGCGGAAAACGTGAGAAAAACCTTCATGCGGAAGATGCAATACGCTATTCTTTTTCAATGGTTGGAACGGCTTTATGGGTATCTTCTCTGGTATTAATCGTGGGTTTTAGCTCGCTTATGCTTTCGGATTTCTCCATGAATTCAAAGATGGGGGCCATGACGGCGATGATAATTGCTGTGGCTCTGATTATCGATTTTCTGTTACTGCCAGTTATTTTGTTATATGTTGATAAAAAGAAAGAACCCTCGAATGTATAAAACGGCTAAGAAAGTATTTTTTCCCCTATTGGCGTTCACCATGATAGTTCCCTATGCGGCATATTCTCAGATCAAGGCAGAAACACCGACACAAACACCCGAAGAAAAGGGCTTTGCCATCGCGGCGGAAATTGACAGAAGGGATGAAGGTTTTCAGGATACTGTTGCTATTCTGGAAATGACCTTAAGCAATCGGCAGGGCGCGAAAAGCCATCGCAAGCTGAAGATAAAGACCTTTGAAATGACAGGGGTTGGCGTGGGCGACAAGTCATTGGTTATTTTCGATAGCCCAAGAGATGTGAAGGGTACGGCTTTTCTCACCCATTCCAAGGTTCTTGATCCTGATGATCAGTGGATTTATCTGCCTGCACTTGGCCGTATTAAAAGAATATCTTCCAGTAATAAATCCGGTCCTTTTATGGGAAGTGAATTTTCCTATGAAGATATGTCATCTCGTGAAGTCGGAAAATATAGCTATAAGTGGCTTCGCAATGAGCCTTGCGGCGAACTGATGTGTTATGTGATAGAAGCCTATCCGCAATATGCAAAATCAGGATATACCAAACTAACCTCCTGGATTGATATGACGGAATATAGAACGTGGAAAACAGAATTTTATAACCGTCGCGGTGACTTGTTTAAAACGCTTAAATTTTCAGATTATAAATTATACTTGGATAAATATTGGCGGCCACGTGATTTGTTTATGGAAAATAAAATAACAGGCAAGAAAACAAGATTGGTTTGGAGTCGTTTTGATTTTCAGACAAATCTTTCGGAAAATGATTTTTCTAAAAGTCGGTTAAAAACCGCGAAATAATATTTGAAACACCTTGTTTTCTGCGAAATTTCAAGGTCTGGCCCTAAGGGTGAGACCTTTTTTTCATTTTCTCTTTATTTTCCTTTTTTAAAATTTTATGGTTAACAAAGGGTAAGTTTGGACAGAAAGCTCCCGTAACTACTTACAATTTTAGAAAAAAATGAATTAAGTAATCGTTAAATTGATCCGATTATTAGGCTCTTTTAGATGTTTTGTTGCCATTAATGGTAAAGGAATCGCAACGATCGCATGTGAGGGCAAAATTGTTAGAGAATAAGTTACAGGAAAAAATCAGGAAACATTTGAGTTTTCATAGGGGCAAAACTATTTTGCTCAGAAGCTCTGTTCTGACGGCGGTTTTTTTTGTTTTATCAAGTAACATTGCTCAGGCAGAAGTAAAAATCATTGATGTGCGGACAGGTTTACATCCAGATAAAACGCGTATTGTTCTTGAATTGAGCGAGGTCGCTTTTTATCAGATTAGCTATTTCAATTCTTCTGCCCCGGGCGACTTTAAAGAGGTGACCATTGATCTGCGGGAAACTCCGGGCAAGGGAAACGTCGCCTCTCTGGTTAAAAAGGCAGAGGTCATTGGCCTGCTGGAAAGAATATCTGTTGAGGATCATGAAGGCGGCGTTCGCCTGCGAATTTTTCTGCGCAAAACGGCAACGGTTGATCGAAGCTTCATGCTAAAACCCGAGCAAGGAGTTCAATATCGTCTGGTATTTGATCTAAAGGCTGTTACAGCAGCGGAATGGGCAAGGCAGGTTATACTTACAGCCCCGCAGAAAATGATGCCACAGCCACAGCCACAGCCAGTGACGATTATTTCTCCTGCTCCGGCAGTGGCCCCCATTGTGCCAGCACTATCAGAAGAAGTGCCGCCACAATCAGGAGAAATTCCGCCTCCCGAACCCCAGCAAGAGAAGCAAGCTCCGGAAACCTATGATGATATGATGACGGGAGAGAGCAATTTTACATTATCCGGATATATTGAGGTGGAAGGCCGCGGTTTCACGCAGTCAAGCTTCAGTCCGCAGCCAAAGGACTGGACGGTGTCTTTCGCCCTGGAGCCTCTGCTTGAATATGTTTCGGATTCCGGGGATTCTCAAGTTATGTTCCGGCCTTTCGGGCGGTTTGATGTTAATGACAAGGGCCGCAGCCATTTTGATATTCGGGAATTAAACTGGACCGGAACCGCAGATCAATGGCAGGTGACCGTGGGCATTGATACGGTATTCTGGGGCGTCACAGAAGCCAACCATTTGGTGGATATTATCAACCAGAATGATAATCTGGAGGATATTGATCAGGAGGACAAGCTTGGCCAGCCTATGATAACTGTTGCTTATGATAGTGCTTTTGGCGTTTTTTCAGCCTATGTCATGACTTATTTCCGGGAAAGGCGTTATCCAGGTGTGAATGGTCGGTTGCGTTTGCCGCTTACCGTCGATTATTCGCAAACACAATATGAGTCGGGATCTGAAAAATGGCAAACGGACTTTGCGGTTCGCTGGACCCATGTGATCGGAAATGTGGATATCGGTCTTTATCATTTTAAAGGAACCAGCCGTGAGCCGGAATTGATCCTTGGAACAGATGGTAACAATAATGCTATTCTGATCCCGCGTTATAACCTTATTGATCAAACGGGGCTGGATATACAGGGAACTTTTGACGATATTCTGATCAAATTTGAAGCTATTCGCAGATCTGGTCAAAACTCAGAAATAGGATCAGATTATTGGGCCATGACCGGCGGTATTGAGTATAGCTTTTATGGCATAGGCGGCGGCGCCTCAGATATTGGCCTGCTGGCAGAATATCTTTATGATGATCGCGGCCCGCAAGCCACCACGGCATTTGAAGATGATCTATTCATGGGAATGCGCTGGGCGGCAAATGATATTGACAGTACGCAATTGCTTGTTGGGGCCATTTTTGACTTGGGCTCATCGGCCAAATTTATCAATATCGAAGGCAGCCGCCGTATTGGAGATGATTGGAACATAACGCTGGATGCCAGATTTTTTATGGGTGTTCCCGTGATGGACCCTATATATCCCCTGTCTCGTGACGATTTTTTCCAAATCAGGTTGGCCAGATATTTTTGATCCTAATATGTTAAACAGGGATCAACTTTACGTGACCTCAACCATCAGTAATTGCAATATTGTATCATTTGTAGTATGCAGCGAGTGTGATAAATTTAAGATAATATCTCATGAGGGCTTTAAGTGGAAAAAGGAAGTTATAAAAGATTGTTGGTAAAGCTTTCCGGCGCGGGCTTGGGGCTTGCGGTGATGTTGGGCGCTGCGACGATGATGGCCCGGGATTTTCACAGTGATATAATCACCAGCGCTGAACTATCCAGCCATTCAAAATCATTGTCACACCAAGTGAATAGGGACTTCGATATTATCACGGAGACAGGTGGGGCGGATGCCAAATCTGTTCAGCCATCTTTATCGTTACAATCCATAAAGATGGAACATTTTGAAAGATTAATGGGAATTAGGTTAAGCACCGTAGAGACAATAAGCGAGACCATTGAAGAAATTTCATATAAGGCCGCGATCCCGAGCGCCCTCAAAGAAAATATTCTGTTTAATCTGCAATTGCAATTACAGAAGGCTGAAAAAAACCTGCAGGAAACTGAAGTTCTATCTGTAATATTTTCTCATAATGATAATCCATCCCTTATGAATCTTTCGAAAAGCGACGGCTGTGACAATGAAGATATTATCCTGCTGGAAAAATGTGAGGGTCAATGCGCAACGGGTGATAGTGAGCTTGACGAAAAAAGAAGAAAGAGAAACACAACAGAAGCCTTTTTCTGGATTTAAAGACTCCATATTCTCTTTCTCTTTTTCTTAATCTCTGATGCAAATCAGGAATCTTACCTTTTCTCTCTGATCCTTTACTGCTAAGTTGTGAGCATATAACATAATTTTTTGTAAAGGATGGGGATGGTTGCACATATCGGAACAGTTGCTTTTGTGGGTATAGAGGCGAGGCTTGTTGACGTGCAAGTTCAGGTCGCTTCAGGATTACCTTCTTTTACCATTGTCGGGTTGCCGGACAAGGCCGTGGCTGAATCCCGGGAGCGGGTGAGGGCGGCCCTTGGCGCCATCGGCCTTTCATTGCCGCCCAAAAGAATTACCGTAAATCTGGCACCGGCTGACCTGCCCAAAGAAGGCAGTCACTATGACCTTGCCATTGCCCTTGGCGTTTTGGTGGCTATGGAGGCGGTGGCCAGTGACACGGTGGAATCCTACATCGTTCTGGGAGAGCTTGGACTGGACGGGGGAATTCAGCCCGTGCCCGGCGTATTACCTGCGGCGTTAAAGGCCGTTGAAATGGATTGCGGCCTGATTTGCGCCGCCGCCTCTGGCAGCGAGGCGGCATGGGCGGGGGAGGTTGAAATTATTGCGGCCAGTCATTTGCTTGGCCTGATTAATCATTTGAAGGGCCGTCAACTTCTCAATCCGCCAAAAGCTGAAATTGCCATGGACGAAGGTAGTATGTTTGACCTTCGAGATATTAAAGGACAGGAAACCGCCAAACGGGCGCTGGAAATTGTTGCC
>UOFW01000156.1_pt1 | contig 25568 bp, 26 predicted proteins | sample 1989241 | NCBI WGS metagenome assembly UOFW01 (sample SAMEA4712195, study PRJEB27164) | hydrothermal vent metagenome | biome: marine basaltic hydrothermal vent biome; feature: marine hydrothermal vent; material: mineral | place: Pacific Ocean | collected 2011-06-14/2011-07-23 | depth 1719 m | reverse complement strand
ACGTAAACAACATCAGCTGATCCTGAATATTGATCGGGAGAGCTGCACTGCCAGAACCATTACGTTCAGAGGGTTCGATATTTATAATTGCCTTCCCCCCGCGTCCTGTAACCCGATATTCATAGGCCGATGTTCTCTTGCCATAACCGTTGACCGTTATACTTAATAAAAACTGCTCTTTCTCTTCAAATTCATTGACCCTCTCTTCGGTCATATTCTCTGGAATTTCAGGACTTTCATCCCGGCGCTTAGCGGACGCGTATTTAAGGTAAGCACTGCGTTCTTCCGTGTCTGAATGAACATTCCCCAATATGGACATAGAGACAACTTCATCACCTTCTGCAAGACGAATGCCCCTGACACCATCAGAATTTCGGCCCTTGAACAAGCGAACCGCCGTTGCTGCAAAACGAATGCATTTACCGCCCTTTGCGGCCATTAAAACATCATCCTGCTGCGCGCAGGCTGCAACAGCAATCAGACTATCGCCTTCGGATAGGCGAATGGCTATTTTACCATTGGACCGAACATTAGAGAAATCAGATAATAGATTGCGCCGAATATTGCCTTTTTTCGTGGCGAAAATGGCATGCAGCTCGTCCCAGGACTCTTCATCTTCCGGCAAAGGCAGAATGGTCGAAATATTTTCCCCCTGCGTCAGCGGCAGGATATTGATCAGCGCCTTGCCTTTGGATTGGGGCGAACCAATAGGAAGTTTCCAGACTTTTAATTTATATACCTGCCCAAGATTACTGAAAAACAATATGGGCGTATGGGTATTGGCCACAAACACATTGCGGAGGAAATCTTCCTCTTTCGTGCTCATGCCGGACCGTCCCTTGCCGCCGCGTCTTTGAGCGCGGTATGTGGCCAGAGGAACCCGCTTGATATATCCGGTATTGGTCACCGTCACCACCATATCTTCGCGCTGGATGAGGTCTTCATCCTCAAAACCAAAGGCATCCAGAGCAAATATAGAGCGCCTTGGTGTGGCAAATGCTTCGCGATATTCAACAAATTCACTACGCATAATAGAATACAGGCGATCCCGGCTTTTCAGAATATCAATATAGTCTTCAATTTCTACCGCCAAAGATTTTAATTCATCCCCGATATCATCACGCCCAAGCGCCGTTAAGCGATGCAAGCGCAACTCCAATATGGCCCGAACCTGTTTTTCGGAAAATTTGTATTTGCCATCGACAACTTCTCTTCCCGGTTCATTGATCAGGTTAATATAACCTTGAACATCAACCGCGCCCCAGGCTTCTACCATCAATTTTTCGCGGGCCTCTGCCGGGTTTGGCGCGCGGCGAATCATGGCGACGATCTTATCCAGATTATTAACGGCAATCACGAGGCCAACGAGGATATGCGCCCGGTCACGCGCCTTGGTCAGCTTGTATTTTGTCCGGCGCGTAATGACTTCCTCGCGGAATTTGATGAAACATTCAAGAATTCGGCGCAGGTTAAGAACTTCTGGCCTACCGCCGTTCAGGGCCAGAATATTTGCGCCAAAACTGGTCTGCAAAGGCGAATAACGGAAGAGTTGATTAAGCACAACATCGCCAACCGCGTCGCGTTTTAATTCAACAACGACCCTGACCCCGATCCGGTCAGATTCGTCACGAATATCCGAGATACCTTCGATTCTCTTGCTGCGAACAAGGTCGGCAATCTGCTCAACCATCCGCGCTTTATTCACCTGAAAAGGCACTTCTGTAATAATGATGGCCTCTCGCCCCTGCCGGACTTCTTCAAAATGCGTTTTGCCGCGCATAATAACGGAGCCACGCCCGGTTGTCAGAGCAGAACGCGCGCCAGCAGACCCCATGATAAGGCCGCCCGTCGGGAAATCCGGCCCCGGTACAATTTCCACCAGTTCTTCTATGGTAATTTCCGGATTATCCACAAAGGCGCAACAAGCATCAAGTACTTCGCCGAGATTATGGGGCGGAATATTTGTCGCCATACCAACCGCGATGCCACTAGCCCCATTAATCAGCAGATTTGGAAAACGCGCCGGTAAAACAGTTGGTTCTGATTCCGATTCGTCATAGTTGGCCTGAAAATTGACCGTATCCTTGTCAATATCTTCCAAAAGACCGCTCGCAGCCTTATCCATGCGGGCTTCTGTATAACGCATGGCGGCGGCCCTATCGCCATCCATAGAGCCAAAATTACCCTGACCTTCGATCAAGGGCAGGCGAAGGGAGAAATTCTGCGACATACGAACCATCGCTTCGTAAATGGCACTGTCACCATGGGGGTGATATTTACCCATAACATCACCAACAATACGCGCAGATTTACGGTATGGCTTGGTCCAGTCATAATTATTTTCATGCATGGAATAAAGAATACGGCGATGCACCGGCTTTAAACCATCACGCACATCGGGAAGAGCGCGGGAAACAATGACGCTCATGGCGTAATCAAGGTAAGAGGTTTTCATTTCCTCTTCAATTGTGATGGTTGAAATCGTTGGATCATGCTGATCGATAAGACTGTTTTCGGTCAAGGAATTTGCCCTTTATTATATACTTAAACTAAATAATTCTACCCGGGCTTTTCTGCCCTGCCAAATCTGGTAAAATTCACCTGATTTTTATACTAAACCCGTGCCCTCAAAGCAAGGGAAGCCTCATATAATTCAGGTTTTTTTCCCAAGAAGCAAAAGACCCTGAGCAAAGGCGTTTATTCTATCCGTACCGCTGTACCAAAAGCCAATATTTCTGATGCATTGGTCGCTATAGCTGCGGTGGTGAAACGTACGTTGACAACGGCATTCGCCCCCATGGCTTTTGCATTATATTCCAGACGTTCAAGAGCTTGCGCGCGGGCCTGTTCCAATAGTTCCGTATATCCCCGTAGCTCGCCGCCAATAATTGTTTTTAAACCTGCCATAATGTCGCGTCCAATATGCTTGGTTTGAACCGTGCTGCCGCGAACCATACCAATACTCTCAACAATTTTTTTATGCGTTATGGTTTCTGTGGTCACTATTAACATATCATTTCCTTTATATTTGTTTAGGTCTATAATTTTAAATTATAATCCATATATGTCATCTGGATTATAGAAGCTCCTGTCCAGTCAATTTTTAAACTTCCTTCTTTTAGCTCATTCGCTTATAAAATATACACTTAAAGAAAAGATATTAATGGACTTATTGCTGGATAACCTTATGACGCAGCCCAAGAATAACATAAAAGAGCTCATCACTATTATGAAACGTCTGCGCGACCCTGTAAAAGGCTGCGCCTGGGATCTTGAACAGGATTTTTCCACCATTGCCCCCCATACAATAGAGGAAGCCTATGAGGTTGCCGAAGCCATCGAAATCAATGACATGCCCCATCTCAAGGATGAACTGGGAGACCTTTTATTTCAGGTGGTGTTTCATGCGCAGATGGCCCATGAAAAAGGTTATTTCGATTTTTCAGATGTGGTTGAGGCAATTTGCGAAAAAATGACCCGCCGGCACCCCCATATATTCACTGAAGAGAGTTATCGCAGCGCCGCAGAACAAACCAAAGCCTGGGAAAACCAGAAAGCAGAAGAAAGGAAATCAAAAAATCACAAGGTAAGCGTCCTTGACGGCGTGACGTCCGCCCTGCCCGCATTATCACGGGCCGTAAAATTACAAAATAGAGCTGCCCGTGTCGGCTTTGACTGGCCTGATACCGCTCAGCTTCTGGATAAATTAAACGAGGAAATGGCGGAACTTTCTGCAGAAATGGTGAAATCCAAGAATCAGGCCAAAATTTTTGAAGAATTTGGCGACATGATGTTTGTTTATGCCAATCTGGCCCGACATATGAATATTGATCCGGAAAGCGCGCTCAGATCAGCCAATTATAAGTTTGAACGACGATTCAAGCAAGTTGAACAGCGCGCCGAAAAACAAAATAAGGCCTTGGAAAATATGGCTCTGGAAGAAATGGATCAGCTCTGGAATGACGTAAAGCACCAAGAGAAGTCAGGCAAGTCCTAAAAAGATAGTATCCGATATTCCGTGTAAGTGACCATTTGGGTTTATTTCCTTCTTTAATATATTGAAGAAGGAAAGCGGTCGTGAAACAGGACAGCGAATTGGTTTAATGTCTGTTTCCATGTTCTGCTCGGCATTGCGCAAGGCCAGATACAAAAGCTTGGTCGCGGCGTCATCGCTTGGAAAATGCCCCCGGTTTTTGATGATTTTACGCAAACTCATATTCAGACTTTCGATGGCATTGATGGTGTATACACTGAGTCACCGAAATCGCGAATATTTCATTGACGCTTTGAGTTGAATAGATTCTATATTGGTCATGATACACGCTCACGTTCTTTCTGCCGCCGATCGGCGGCAGAAAGAACGCGGCGTTCGTCGCCAACGTGAAGATCACGGGATTGCGCGGCGGGCCAATGCTATTTGGCTGCTGGATGATGGCGAAAGCTGCACACAGATTGCAAAGTTTCTCTATCTCGACGATGCTGTGCTGTTAAAAAATGGCTCGCGCGCCCGGAATGTCGTATCCGCCTGACCCAGTTGCCAGCCTATTGCCCCCACTTGACCCCCATAGAACGCCTTTGGGCCGTCATGTACGCGCATGTCACCCACAATCACCTCTACCCAACCCAAAAGAAAATTTCAGAGGAAATCCTCCAGTTTTTACGAGAAAGAATTTCTGAAAACTGGCGCAAATTCCATGATCAGATTACAGATAATTTCCGCATAATATCACATCAAAACTTTCGGGTTTTGCAGTGAGATGTGTATAGAAAAAAATAGGGCAACTGTTGTTTTTCACGCTATGTCGAGGGTCAAGTATTTTTTGCAGTTTACATTAAAGCATGCAGTTGTTATTTTGCGGTGTTGTTTTCGGGATAGCCCACAATACTGGAGATTCTCCATCAGTATTAATGGCCCTGAATTCAGTGTGTCGCGATTAATTTATATATCACATAAGGGAATACCTCCATGAAGCTTCTGTCCGGCAACAGTAATCGTCTCCTCGCAAAAGCCATTGCACGTCATCTTGGTATGGAACTTACAAAAGCGGACATCAAAAGATTCTTAGACGAAGAAGTCTGGATAGAAATTCAGGAAAATGTTCGCGGCGAGGATGTTTTTGTCATTCAGCCAACATCTTATCCTGCAAATGACAATATTATGGAACTTCTGGTGAGTATCGATGCCTTGCGGCGCGCCTCGGCAAATCGCATTACGGCCGTCATTCCCTATTTTGGTTATGCGCGGCAAGACAGAAAACCCGGGCCCAGAACACCAATTTCTGCAAAACTTCTGGCAAATCTTATAACAACAGCAGGCGCAGACCGTGTTTTAACCATGGATTTGCATGCCGGACAGATACAGGGGTTTTTTGACATCCCAACGGATAATCTTTTCGCCGCCCCGGTTTTAATTAATGACATTCAGAAAAACCTCATCGACAAGGGTGAAAAAATAATGGTCGTTTCACCGGATGTTGGCGGCGTGGTTCGCGCCCGTGCCCACGCAAAACGTCTTGATGCCCCCCTTGGTATTATCGATAAACGCCGCGAGAAAGCCGGCATTTCAGAAGTGATGAATGTCATCGGGGAGGTGGATGGTTATCATTGTATTCTGGTCGATGATATTGTGGATTCCGCCGGCACACTGTGTAATGCCGCAGCGGCCCTAAAAGCAAACGGCGCAACCGGCGTAAGCGCCTATGTCGCCCACGGCGTATTATCCGGCCCCGCCGTGGAACGGATATCTTCTTCATTATTAGAAACTGTGGTAATTACAGACAGTATTTGTGCTTCGGAAGCCGTGGCAAATTGCACAAAAATTCGTCAGGTCAGCATCGCGCCCTTGTTTGCAGAAGCCATCCGGCGCATTAATACGGAAGAATCCGTTTCGGTTCTCTTTAATTAACGGTTTTAAAATACAAATAATCATTGAGTTTTAAAGCGTTTCACGTTAAAAGCTGCGAACTATAAGGTCTGTGCTCTTATGAATGAGTGTGCAGGCCTTTGACATTGGCACCCCTGGAGGCCAATGGCTTTATTTATCAATTAGGAGAATTAAAATGGCAAGTCCAGTTATAAAAGCTGAATTGCGCGGAAAAGCGGGTAAGGGGTCCTCTCGTGCGTTACGTAGAGAAGACAAAATACCGGCCGTAATTTACGGCGACAAAAAAGAACCAACCATCGTTACCTTATCCCGGATTGCTCTGGTCAAGGAACTTAACAAAGGTGGTTTCATGAACACTTCCTACGAACTTCATGTCGGCAAAAACGTAGAAACCGTTTTGCCCCGTGATGTTCAGTTCCACCCTGTGACGGATTGGCCGATGCATGTGGATTTCTTGCGTCTTGCCAAAGGATCAAGCTTGAATATCATGATTCCAATTCACTTCATCGGCGAAGAAGAATGCCCCGGCATTAAAACAGGCGGCATTTTGAATGTTGTCCGTCATGAGGTCGAATTCTCATGTCCGGCCAATGCCATCCCGGAAGCAATCACGATCGATATTTCATCACTTGAAATGAACGACAGTATTCATATCAGCACCGTCACATTGCCTAAGGGCGTGACGCCGGTCATTGATGATCGTGATTTCACCATTGCCATGATCTCTGCCCCGAGCGGACTGAAAAGCTCTGACACTGAAGATGATGTCGAAACCGAAGGCGAAGAAGGCGAAGAAGAAACAACAGAAGAAGGTTCCGAAGAATAATCTTCACTCTCTTTTTCACTTCAAGGAATAGCCATGTTGTTATTTGTGGGACTGGGAAACCCCGGCAGTAAATACAAAAACAATCGGCATAATATCGGATTTATGGCGGTGGACGAGATTGTTCACCGCCATGATTTTTCTGCGCCTAAGTCTCAATTTCAGGGTTTAGTCTCTGAAGGACGGTTTGGGTCAGAGAAAATACTGGCTCTGAAGCCGCAGACTTTCATGAATCTCTCCGGACAGTCTGTAGGTGAAGCGGCTCGATTCTACAAAATCGCGCCGGATCATATTTTTGTCTTTTATGATGAACTGGATATTCCTGCGGCAAAAATTAAATTTAAAACGGGCGGCGGCAATGCGGGCCATAACGGGCTTCGCAGCATAGATCAGCATATAAGCAAAGAATATCACCGCATTCGAATGGGCATTGGTCATCCGGGACATAAAGATCGCGTGACGGGCCATGTACTAGGCAATTTTGCTAAATCTGATGACCAATGGCTTGACCCTTTATTAGATGCTGTGGCCTCTGCCGCACCAAAACTTGCCGATCGGACCGGCGAAACACGCGGGGCCAGGTTTTTAAATGAAATTGGGTTACAACTTAAACCAAACAACAATTAACGGATTTTTATTATGGGTTTCAAATGTGGTATTGTCGGCTTGCCAAATGTAGGAAAATCAACACTTTTCAACGCGCTGACCAATACGGCAGCCGCCGCAGCTGCCAATTATCCTTTCTGTACTATCGAGCCTAATGTGGGCCAGGTTCCTGTGCCGGACGGGCGCTTGAATTTGCTCGCTGAAATCGCGGGTTCAAAAGAAATCATACCGACACAATTATCCTTTGTCGATATTGCCGGCCTTGTGCGCGGGGCGTCACAGGGCGAAGGACTGGGCAATCAGTTTCTGGGCAATATCCGCGAGGTAGACGCCATAATCCATGTATTGCGCTGTTTTGAAGATGATGACATTACCCATGTCGAAGGTGTCATAGATCCCGTCGCCGATGCCGAAACAGTAGAAACAGAATTAATGCTGGCGGACATTGACAGCCTTGTGAAACGTAAAGCCGGCCTTGAACGTCGCATTCGCGGGCAGGAAAAAGACGCCAAAATAATCATGACTATGGTTGAGCGTTTACTGGCTGTTCTGGAAGAAGGTAATCCTGCCCGTACCATAGAGGCGGCTGACGAAGAAGAACAGAAGCTTATCAACGAACTACAGCTATTGACCACAAAACCCGTGCTTTATGTTTGCAATGTCAGTGAAGATGATGCGGCATCCGGCAATGGCCTTACCAAGCAGGTCGAAGGAAAAGCCATAGCGGAAAATGCCGTGTCGGTCGTTATCTCTGCGGCCCTGGAAGCTGAAATTGCGCAGCTTGATGATAAAGAAGAACAAAAAGAATTTCTGGAAGAGCTTGGGCTGGGCGAAACCGGTCTTGGCCGCGTGATTAGTGCAGGTTATGGCTTATTAGACCTGATCACTTATTTCACCGTTGGGCCAAAGGAGGCCCGCGCATGGACCGTCCCCCAGAACACCACAGCGCCAAAAGCCGCGGGCGTTATTCATACGGATTTTGAAAAGGGCTTTATCAGAAGTGAGACCATTGCCTACACCGATTATATCGAATATAAAGGCGAGAATGGCGCAAAGGATGCCGGAAAAATGCGTCTGGAAGGCAAAGAATATATCGTTGTAGACGGGGATATATTACATTTTCGTTTTGCCAATTAAACATAGATTGCTCTAATATGAAAGTATTTGAAGATTTCATCGTCGGTGATACAGACGAATTTGGTGATTATCTCATTACGGAAAAAGAAATAATCGAATTCGCCCAAAAATATGACCCCCAACCATTTCATACTGATCCGGAATTTGCAAAAAAATCTTTTCATGGCCAAATCATAGCCAGTGGCTGGATGACATGCGCCGTGATGATGCGCATGTTATGTGACCATCTTTTAACAAAAAGCAGCAGTGTCGGCTCCCCCGGTGTGGATAATATACGCTGGGCCAGACCGGTTTATGCCGGAGATACCCTGAAAATTTCCGCCAAAATTCTGGAAGCCCGGGAATCCAGAAGCAAACCCGGACTGGGCATTGTCAAATACAGCGTAACGGTTTTAAATCAAAATAATAAAGCCGTCATGTCACTCGCCTCAACCGGAATGTTTTTAACCCGCGCCGCATTTGCCGCCAGCCAGAAAAATGACCAAGAAAATTAAACACGCCCTATTTTAAAGCTAAGGGGCCATTTGATATTTTTCTTATTGTTAGCCGCGCCCCAAACAGCGCAAAGATCTGAATAAATTTCCCTCAAGGGGTCGCAACCCTTAGCTGCCTTATAAGCGGCGACAGAAGACCATGTGGCCAAATAGCCCATAAGATCGTCCAGCGACCAACGCATTGTCATATTAAATTCCGGAATTGAGGCCGCCCTGCCCTCCTCGTTAAAGGGGAAATCTATTGCAGCGTAATTATCCCTGACAAGCTGGCGTTCCTCTGGCCAATATTCACCGACGATCTCTTCATCAAACCTTTTGATGATAAGGTCAATATTTTCCTCGCCAACTTCTAAAAGATTATATGTCCAAACGGCTAACACAGCGTTGGGCTTTAAAACGCGCCTTGCTTCCCTGTAAAAGCCATCTAAATCAAACCAATGCAGGGCTTGCGCTACGGTAATGATGTCCACGCTTTGGGCCGCCAGTCCTGACTTCTCCGCAAAACCGCTTTGAAAAACCACGTTGCCCGGCCCTTGCGTATTTTCTATTTGCGTGGCACTCGCGTCCGTGGCAACCACATTATTGAAATAATCTGATAAGCCCCCCGCCGCCTGCCCCGTACCGGTTGCACAGTCCCAGGCCAGTTCGTGATCCTCACATAGCCCCGATAAATATTCATATAATTCTTCGGGGTACTGTGGACGAAACCTGCCATAAGCTTTTGATTGTGTGGAAAAATAATCTTTAAACCCTGTCATCTCTTTGCCTAATAATAAAAAAGGGCCGCCAAATGGCAGCCCTTTGATAAAGTTTATGAATGAAAACCTTAAGCAAGGTCATCGCCTTTTTTAATTTTTCTCCAGACGCGTTTATTTACGAAATACAGCAGGATGGTCAGAATAGACATGAAAATAATAACTTTCAGGCCCATTTTTTTACGTACTTCCATTTTTGGCTCTGCCGCCCAATACATGAAAGTGGCGACATCTTTTGCCATCTGTTCCGTTGTGGCAGGCGTGCCGTCTGCATATTCAACTAACTCATCAAATAATGGCGGTGCCATGGCGATTTGATTGCCAGGGAAGGCTTCATTATAGCTCATGCCATCGGCCAGCTCGACCCCCTCAGGCGCATCTTCATGATAGGTGTTGAGAATGCCAACGATATAATCTTCACCGTAAATGCTGTTCCATGGCGTAAATAAAGACAAATGTTCCCGCGATTTCCCAAGAAGGGAGAAGTCAGGCGGAAATGCCCCGTTATTTGCCTCGCGGGCCTCTTCCTCACTGAGATAAGGTGCCGGAAAATAATCCTGCGGAAAACCCTTGCGGTATTTTTCTTCGCCTTCATCGTCAAAGCCATTGGGGAATTCATATTCTGCGGCAAAAGCCTTTATTTCATCCACATTATATCCGAGCGCTTTCAACTCGCGGAAGGCCACCATGTCCAAGGAGTGACAAGAAGCACAGACTTCCTTATAAACCTGAAGCCCCCGCTGCAATGATGGCTTATCAAACATCCCGAAGGGCCCCGCATGAGGCCAGTCATATTTTTTAAGCGGGTAGGCACTCGCCCCCGCAGCATTGGCGGCGGTAAGGCCCCCAATAGTCAGCGCTGAAACCGCTAAAGTCATAAGGCCGATATTTTTTAGTCTATTCAACATGTCTAGCCTTTCTTATTTGCATCAAGTACGGACTGAGCAATACTTGTTGGAACAGGTTTGGTTGATTCCATACGACTAACCAAGGGGACAATCACAATGAAATAGGCGAAATAGAATATGGATGAAATCCGGCCCATTGTTAATGCATCAATGCCGCCCGCCATATCAATCATGATCTCGTCCGGTAATTTTGTACCCAAATACCCCAGATAAAGCGTATTGAGCAGGAATAACCAGAAGAAGAAAGCCGTCGTCGGGCGAAACTTAGCCGACCTGATTTTTGATCCATCCAGCCAGGGAAGAACAAAGAAAATCAGGATGGAAGCAAACATGGCGATCACGCCAAACAGCTTATCCGGTACAGCCTTCAAAATTGTATAGAAGGGAAGATAATACCATTCAGGAACAATATGAGGCGGCGTCACCATCGGGTTTGCTTCGATATAATTATCCGGATGCCCCATGATATTTGGCATATAGAAAATAAAAATTGCCAAAATCACGATAAAGAAGGAAAGCCCAAATAAATCCTTTGCCGTATAATATGGGTGAAAGGGAATTTTATCCCCCGGTCCCTTGGCATCAATGCCAAGCGGGTTATTAGAGCCCGGTAGATGCAACGCCCATATATGCAATATGACAACGCCAACAATAACAAATGGCAATAGATAATGCAGGCTGAAAAAACGTTGCAAAGTCGGGTTATCAACGGCGAACCCGCCCCATAACAGATGCAGAATGCTTTCGCCCATACCCTCATAAAAATCAAAGGCCCCAAACAGGTTGGTGATAACCGTCGCCCCCCAGAAGCTCATTTGACCCCAAGGCAATACATACCCCATGAAACCCGTAGCCATCATCAGCAGATATATGACAAGCCCCAAGAACCATAAGACTTCACGCGGGGATTTATAAGACCCAAAATACATGCCGCGCAGAATATGAATATACACAACCACAAAGAACATGGAGGCGCCGTTGGAATGGGTATAGCGTATCAGCCAGCCATAATTCACATCACGCATGATATGTTCAACAGCCCGAAAGGCCATATCAACATGCGGCGTATAATGCATAACCAATATTACGCCGGTGATGATCTGTACAACGAGCATAAAACCGGCCAAAGACCCAAAGTTCCACCAGTAGTTTAAATTACGCGGCGCAAGATAACCCGCGCCAAGAGTGCTATGCATAAGCCCCAGAATCGGCAGACGATCCTCGAACCATTTCACTGCCTTGTTTGTCGGCTGGTAATTAGATGATCCCATTTTTTCCTCCTTAGCCAATCTTGACCGTTGTATCGTTCAAAAACGCATATTTCGGCACCTCAAGATTGCGCGGTGCAGGTCCTTTTCGGATCCGGCCAGAAATATCATAATGAGAGCCATGACAAGGACAGAACCAAGCGTTGAAATCACCGCGCTGGTCTAATGGCACGCAGCCAAGATGAGTACAAACCCCAACCATGATCAACCATTCAGGACGCTCCGTGCGCTGCTGATCATCTTCTGGATCAATCAGATCACTTGCCCCATTGTCCGCAATGGCTGTTTCAATCTCAGCCGCTGTTCTATGGCGAATAAAAATTGGCTTTCCGCGCCAGAGAATTTTTACCGTTTGTCCTAGAGGTATCGCGGATAAATCCACTTCTACTGAGGCAAGCGCCAAAACATCGGCAGACGGGTTCATTTGATCTACAAGGGGCCAGACGACAGAGGCAGCGCCTACTGCGCCAACAGCGCCCGTTGCAACATAAAGGAAATTACGCCGGGTAACCCCCTCTTCATGTTCTACTTGGTCTTTGGTGGTCATTTAGAGAAACCTCTTAAATAATATATTATACAGATTAGTTATATAATGTTGATCAAGAGGATAGGATAAAAAATGCTCTCTTTAAAAATAATAAAGAAACCTAATTCTTCAGGCTACCCCACCCTTTCATAATACACTATCCTGATGTACTCAGAATATCGTTAATATGCAATAAATTTATGAATAATATAGCTGTTTTCTTAAAATAAATTTTCTTCTTACATCTGAGTTAATTTATTAGTTTAAGAAATTACCCGTTATTTTCATAAGTGATATTCATTTCCGCACGCTTTTATTATACCTTCTGGCTCTTTTATTGAAATATTCCTAAAAAAATCTATATCATTATTTTATTAATATAACCCATCTTAGAAGTGATTAACAGCATGCAACTTGCCCTTTATCAGCCTGACATTCCGCCCAATACGGGAACTATCATTCGTATGGCGGCCTGCCTTGATGTCAGAGTACATATTATAGAGCCCTGCGGTTTTCCTTTTGGGGAAAAATCCTTTCGCCGCGCCGGAATGGATTATATCGACCAGAGCATGATTACCCGTCATAAATCATGGGATCATTTTCTGGAAAGCATTGAGGGGTCACGCATTATTTTGCTGACCACCAAGGCCGACCATATTTATACGGATATTTCTTACCGGCCCGATGATATTCTTTTGCTCGGCAGGGAAAGCGCCGGCGTGCCGGATGACGTTCATGACCGCGCTGATAAGCGGGTAATCATTCCCATGACCCCTGAAACACGATCATTGAATGTTGCGGTCTCTGCCTCTATGGTACTTGGTGAGGCCTTGAGGCAAACAGATTTATTTCCACCCTACGCAGGTTAAGCAATCACATATTATGACATTATTAGATATAGATATTACCAAACAACGCCAGCTTCGCGCAAAACAATGGTTTAAAGAATTACGCGATCAAATTTGCGCGGCTTTTGAGCGTTTGGAAGATGAGCTTACCGGAACATATTCTGACCGCGCAGCGGGGCGATTTGAACGTAGCTCATGGGACAGGCACGATGATCCGAAAAATGGTGGCGGCGTCATGTCGGTGATGAAAGGCCGCGTTTTTGAAAAGGTCGGGGTTAATATCTCCACCGTATACGGCGAATTTCCGCCCGAATTTGCCAAATCCATGCCCGGCGCGGATAAAGACCCAAGATTTTGGGCCAGCGGCATTTCTCTGGTTGCGCATATGCACAACCCCCTTGTCCCCGCCGTTCATATGAATACCCGTCATATCATCACGGCCAAGGACTGGTTTGGCGGCGGCGGCGATCTTAATGCGGCCCTGCCCAATGCTATGGATACCGAAGATTTTCACAGCAGTTACAAACAGGCCTGCGACAAACATGATCCGGAATATTATGCAAAATATAAAAAATGGTGTGATGAGTATTTCTATATCACGCACCGAAATAAAGCCCGGGGCGAAGGCGGAATTTTCTATGATCAATTAAACAGCGGTGACTGGGAAAAGGATTTTGCCTTTACCCAGGACGTTGGCCGCGCCTTTCTTAACATATATCCGAATTTGGTAGCACGTCATATGAACGAAAAATGGACCGAAGAACAGCGCGAAGAACTTCTTTATTACCGGGGGCTTTATGCCGAATTTAATCTTGTCTATGATCGGGGCACCACATTTGGTCTGAAAACCGGCGGCAATGTTGACGCCATCCTCATGTCCTTACCCCCCCTAGCCAAATGGCGGTGAATTAAAAATGTCAAATGACGATAATATTTGAAACTTGGGTAACAACAGATGAAATGGGAATTACCGGAAGAGCCACATAACCTTGAGATACCCACATTGGGCGGTAAATATTTATGGGCGGATATATATCTATTGGATGATTGGCGCATTCAAAAGAATATTCTATCCGAACATTTCCGGCTCCTTGATGACAAAGACAAAAGACGGGCGTGGGGAAATTATGACCATTGCCTTCAGAAACTTGAAACCTTTAAGCAAGAACTGCGCTTAGAGTTCCCAAACAAGCATATATTTCTTATTTTACACGGCTTGGGACGCCATAGAAGCTCTATGTCAAAGCTCACCGATAACTTGCGCAAAAAAGGCCTTGCCGCCTATAGTTTAAATTACCCCAGCACATTCCAGCCCGTTGAAAGTCACGGTAATGACCTCGAACATCTTCTGAATGGCCTTGATGGCGTGACAGAAGTCAGCTTTATCGGCCACAGCCTTGGCGGGTTGGTGGCGCGGACTTTATTATCGCGCAAGAATAGCTGGCGCAATAAAATCACCGCGCGGCATTTGATCACGATAGGAACGCCCAACAACGGGGCCAAAATTGCCGATATGATGAGCGGCCTGAAGCTTTTTCACGCCATCGCCGGCCCGTCCGGTCAGGACGTACGGCCATACAGGGCACAAGACTTACCCGCCCCCGATATTCCAACATTAGTCATCGCGGGTGGGCGAGGTACAAAAACCGGATTTAATCCATTGCTTAGGGAAGATAATGACGGCATTGTCACGGTAAATGAAACGAAAATTGACGGCATGAAAGATTTCAAGCGGGTCAAAGACATCCATACCACCCTCATGGATCACTCAGAAACGCTTCAGGCAATTTTGGACTTCATCGTGTGACTTGTTCGAGAATTTCTTCGCGCGTCAGATGAAAGTCATTCTGTACCCATTCCAGTTCGAGCGCGCGCAATTTCCGTCCTATTTCTGCGCCGGATTTTAACCCGCGAGCCATCAAGTCCTTGCCCTGCACAGGGAAGGTCGGTATAGGCCACGCTTCTCCATAGGCCAGTATTTTGCGCCATTCTCCATGATCTTTACCTAAGGTCTCATCTGCCCAGCTTTGCAGCGTGGCAAAGATAAAAATATCACGGCCATGATGATATATGACCCGGCGAATATCCTTTTGGCTCATGTCCGTTTGTAGGGAAATATCGTGGTTTGCATATTTTTTCAGGACTTTGACCTGTTTATTAGATAGTTTCAAGTGACGGTTTATAGTCTCTATCGCCTTATTATCTCTACGCAGCAAGCAGGATAACCGGGCCAAAATATTACATTTTCCCAGATTTTTTTCCACGCGGACATAAGCATTCAGATTTTCTATATTTTCATGATTTGGAATGACTTTATCCAATATCCCCCCCTCATTCATAACTTTTATGACCGGCAACAGAGTATCAGATTCCAGAATTTTAAAAATTTCCTGTGCCAACCGTTCACCGGACAGGTTATCGATCAATGACTTGTTTTTAAGGCAGGCTGCCAGTCCCGCCGAATCCATTTCGCCCTGCCCTATTTGCGCGGCGAATCTGAAAAATCGCAAAATACGTAAGCCATCTTCATGAATACGCTGATCGGCATCCCCAATGAAACGAACCCTTCGCGCGGCAATATCGCGGAGGCCGCCGCAAGGGTCATAAAGGCTGCCATCCAGATCAAGGTAAAGGGCGTTAATGGTGAAATCCCGTCGCAGAGAATCTTCCTGCCAATCATCTATATAGACCACCTTGGCACCGCGGCCATAGGTTTCTTCATCCCGCCTCAGCGCGGTGATTTCAAAGTTTTGCTTATCCACTACGGCGGTTATTGTCCCATGCTTCAACCCCGTAGGCACGACCTTTACGCCGGCTTTTTCCAATCGTTTCATGCTTTCTTCAGGTCGCAGGCTACAGGCCATATCAATATCAATAATCTTGCGGCCCAACAGAGCATCCCGGACACACCCTCCCACCATTCGGGCATTTAAGCCGTCATGATTCAAAATATTGAACAATTTAACCAATGATGGTTTGTTCATCCATGGATGGTCATGGGTTGATATTTTTTTGACAGCCTCCATCAAGAATGCCCATTGATCAATTTTGCAAAACGGACCAGCATGGCGGCCGTCGCGCCCCAGACATTGTGTTTTTCATTCATAAGGACATAATAATGCCGCCGCTGTTCGTTCCAGACACGGCTCTCCAATTTATGGTTTTTCTCATCAAGAATGTAATCCAGCGGCAATTCAAAGGCTTCGGCCACCTCCCCCGCATCCACCTTCAAACGATATGTCGGCTGAATGATGGCAACGATGGGCGTAATCACATAGCCGGTGACGGTTTCATAATCCTCCATCCCGCCAAGGACGTCAATATGATCCCGCTTGATACCGACTTCCTCTTCCGTTTCGCGCAATGCCGTTTCCATGGCATCCGCATCTTCTGGCTCGCACCGCCCGCCGGGAAAGCTGACCTGACCGGAATGGGTCTTCAAATGCTGCGCTCTTTTGGTGAGCAAGACAGTCATGCCATCCTTATGATCTACCAAAGGAATGAGCACAGCCGCAGGTTTCAGGGGCAATTCAGATGTATGATAATCCGAATCAGGCCGATAAATATTATGATCGCCGTAAGTGGGCCGGCGCATACTGCGCAACGCCGCTGTCTGCCGCGCCCGCTTCAGATCGGGGTCATAACCGGCAAATATATCCGTTATGATCTTTCTCATTGCCTAGCTCATTTCCTGATTTCAATTGGGACAGGATTGGCTTCAATCGGGCCAAGGGCAAAAAAACTTCCGGCGCTCCACAGGCCATACTGGCCGTCTCTTTCCTCAACCATTTCAGCCAGTTGATAATAGACGGATCGGGCGATGAGTGCCTCCAGCCTGCTGCGCACAAGAATATAGGGCGACGGCTCGCCTCTGGCGGAAAACGCCATGCGCAAGGGATGATCCGAATCCAAAATCACCACATCATCCACATTGGTTCTAAAATGCAGGATTTGATCATGGCCCTCACCTTCGATGCGCATTTCAACCGCAACGAACGGCGCATCATCAACCCGAATACCCACTTTCTCCACAGGCGTGACCAGATAATATTTGCCGTCTTCATCATGGCGCAGGATAGTGGAAAAAAGCTTGACCATGGCTGGGCGGGAAATAACCGACCCCATATAATCCCAGCTTCCGTCCCGTTTGATATGCATATCTATATCGCCGCAAAACTCAGGATTCCATAGATGCACGGGCGGCGGCCCCTTTGCACCAGAAGCTTTGCCAGATATTTTTTTGGCCTCTGCGGCAAATAAATCAGGCCTGAAATTTATTTTATCGGTCATAACCTTAATATAGGAAATTCAAATGACAATGAGAAGACATTTACCGCAAATAAATACCCTGCGGCCATGCAGCAGGGTATTTATTCTCTATGGATTACTAAGTCGCGGGGCTCCTGTTTGTTTAGATTACGCTCAAGCGCCGCTAGGGGCTGCACTCCCGCTTGGTCGTTAAGTCGCGAGGGCTCCTGTTTTTTGGATTACGCTCAAGCGCCGCTAAAGGCTGCACTCCCGGTCGGTCGTTAAGTCGCGAGGGCTCCTGTTTTTTGGATTACGCTCAAGCGCCGCTAAAGGCTGCACTCCCGGTCGGTCGTTAAGTCGCGAGGGCTCCTATGTTTCTCTTTAATTTCACTTCTTATAGGATGGAGAATAAAGGGAGATTAAATTTTTGAGATCATACCCTTTACCCCTTTAAAGGCATCAGGCGCCAGTTCCTGCGCCAACAGGCGGGCCTTATCCACGGACCCCGGCATATCAAGCCCCAAGGCCAAACTGCGGGTAAAGCCAACTTTCTGATAATATATTTCATCACCCACCAGGATAACTCTACTATGCCCCTGCTCTTTAGCGGCTTGCAAACCATGCGCCATTAAGTTAAGACCGATGCACTGTCCGCGGTAATCGTTATTGACGGCGATCGGGCCCAGTAATAAAGCCTCATATGACCTGTCATTATCTTTAATCAAAAGGGGCCAGAATTGAAGACTGGCGATAATATCGCTGTCAGACACCGTGATAAAGGATAGTCCCTGCACCGCGGGTACGGTATCACGTAATCTATAGACCGTTTTCTTCTGTCGATCGGTGCCAAAAGCCTGATCAAGCAAAATATCTATTTTTGATATATTATTTGGTTTACTTGGTATTATTTGATACATTATTCTGAATACTCATCATTTGCTTACTCATTATGCAGATAACATGGTTACTATTATGACGCAAGTAAAATGATTTCAATATGTAATCAACATGAAAAAGGCGGCGCAAGCACGCCACCCTATCCATATATATCTATAATTATAAGGTGCTTACCAATCAACTTGAAAACGTAAGCCAAATGCATTTACATCTGTGACACCTTCGGGATCATTGGCGATGTCCGAAAGTGAATAATTTGCCATAACGCGTGCATAACTATTCAGATGCCAATTCACACCGAATATCATTGTGTTTTGTTTGCCGCCCATGACTGCCTCGTCGGCATCGTTCAATTCGATGGTGTCATAACGCAACGCCAATTGCCATGCTCCCACGCCCCCTTCGGACACGGGGGCCTTAACTGCCGTGCGGTCCATTTTACCCTTTTTATAACTACGGCTTTCACCTGTAATAAAATAACTGGCACCGATATAGCCGCCGGAAAGACTTGCGTTCTGATCCATACCAATACGGCCAACACTCAAAACCACATATTCACTCTGAAACGAGAAAGGCCCTATGATACTGGCAACTTCAAGCCCAAAAAATGTATCACTATCGGCATCGCCAATACTCGTCCCGCGAAGATCTGCACTGATATAACGATTTGCCGCCAGATGGTTTTGGGGGCGTTGGCGATAGCGCACCCCCTCTGCGTTGGACAGTTCACGATGCCGAATAGAGGCCCCGACATGCAAGCGTATATTACCATCATTCAATTTTGGGCCATAGGTTACCCGCGCAGCATATGTGCGATCTTGTTGAGAATTGACATTTTCAAAATTGCCCTGAAAAATACCGGCCTTGAAGGTCACATCATTGGCCGCATATCCAACGGCGATACCGATTTGCCGCGTTAGAGAAAAGGTATCAGTAAAAGAGCCACGCTCCATAAAAGTTATGTAGCGGGCAGACACGGCTTCTTCCAATGAATTCGGTGTTTTAAATTGGCCAACCGTTATTGAAATTGGATTCAGGTTCCACTGAAGATAGGCATCTTTAATTTCGGATGCTCCACCTATCAAGTCAACTTCGAACTTATATTTAACATTCTGAAAGACGATACCTTCAACACCAAAACGCGCCGCGCGGAATTCTGTCGCATCTACTTTTTCACTATCAAGAGAGGTGCCAGCAGAATTTTTAACAGAAATATTAGCGTAATCTGTAAAGATGCGGCCCCGAATTTTCATTTTGAATTTGCCATCAGCACTGGACAATTCAGGAGCGCCTTTCCATTTGACTTTTAAATCAGGGGCTTTTTTAGCCGCCTCTTTTTTTTCAAGCTCCTCAACCTTTTTGCTCAATTGATCAATTTGTGCTTTCAATTCCTGCAAAGTTTGCGCCGAAACATTGGGTGAGAATGCCACACTACAGAGTGCTGTTACGGCTAAAAAGCCACCAATGGATTTCCTCATCTTTATTCCTTTTTAAATACATCAATAATTCTGACGTTACTACTAGGTGACAGCCTAATAAAACGCCACCCTCAGATCATTTAAAATCCAAGTTTGATATCATCAAAATGTAGTTTTTGTTACATTAAAATTACATCACAATAAAGATTTTATAACAGCCATTCTTAAAATCGGATTAAGAACGGCCATTTATTATCGACGGTAAAGGGGGAATGCCTCGTCCGAGGAGGTTTGATATTTGACGGAAAAATCTTTAAAAGCTTCCAATGCATCCACTATATCGCGACCAGGCTTAATTTCATAGGCATTGAAACCACAGCGCTGCAAATAAAAGAGTTGATCCCGCATGATATCGCCTACCGCACGAATTTCTTTTTTATATCCGAGCCGGTCGCGCAGTATTTTTGCCATGGAATAACCCCGGCCATCTGCAAAACTTGGAAAATTTATCGCGATCAAATCAAAATGATGCAAATCATCTTTAATATCACTCAGCATGTCGTCCGGCTCAAGTTGAAGGCCGATTTTACGGCCTGAAAGATCCATTTCCTGCCATAGGTCAAGAGAAACGATGAGATGACCCTCTGGCAAATCACCCTCCCCTGAATAATGCGTCCAATTATCTTCAATGATGGCTTTGTCTTTAATTATTTGCATAAAGCTGCTCCTTAAAAGGGCTCATTCCCAACCGGCGGTAAGTGGCAAGGAACCCTTCCCCCTCTTCCCGAAGGCGCGTATATGTTGACAGAATATTTTTCAAAGCCGGGATGATTTCATCCTGATCAAAACCAGGGCCAATAATTTTACCAATAGAGGCATCATCACCCGCCGATCCACCAAGGGTGATCTGATAAAGCTCCTGACCTTTTTTATTCACGCCCAAAATACCAATATGACCCACATGATGATGACCGCAGGCATTAATGCAGCCCGACATCTTTAATTTAAGCTCGCCAAGGTCATATAAATAATCCATGTCATCGAAGCATGTGGTGATTTTATCCGCAATGGGAATTGACCTTGCGTTGGCCAACGTGCAAAAATCCAGTCCCGGACAACAGATCATATCTTGCAGGGTGCCAATATTCGGCTCGGCAAAGCCCACATCTTTCAAAGCTTGCCATACCTGATATAAATTGTCTTTCCTGACATCTGCAAACACAAGATTTTGCTCATGGGTAGACCTGATCTCGCCAAAACTATAGTCATCCGCGACATCTGCGACCGACAACATCTGTTCATCCGTAATATCCCCCGGCGGAACGCCAGGCATTTTAAGGGATAAATTGACAATGGCATAACCGGATTTTTTATGAGCCAATATATTCTGTTTAACCCATAAAGAAAAATCTTTGTCATCCTGCAAATACTGATTAAATACTTCACTTTCGTCAGGCAAGTCCAAATAAGCAGGGTCTGTAAAATGAGCCGTAACCCGTTCAATCTCAGCAGCATCCAATGGGATAGCGCCCTCTTGCTTTAAGGCCGCAAATTCCGTTTCCACCAGTTCCGTGAATTTGGGCAGTTTAAGCTCATGAACCAGAATTTTGATACGCGCTTTATACTTATTGTCCCTGCGGCCAAACTGGTTATAAACGCGCATAATCGCTTCGGTATAAACCAGCAGGTCTTTTTCCGGCACAAATTCATTAACCAGCTTGGCAATCATCGGGGTTCGGCCCATGCCGCCGCCCACATAAATCTTAAAACCAACCTCACCGGCATTATTTTTCACCGCGCGGTACCCAATATCATGAAACTGTATAGCGGCCCTGTCTTGCACGGCGCCCGTAAAGGCAAATTTAAACTTGCGCGGCAAATAGGCAAACTCTGGATGGAATGTCGACCATTGACGCATAATTTCCGCATAAGGACGTGGGTCAATGATTTCATCCTCTGCCACACCCGCAAATTGATCGGCGCTGATATTTCGAATGCAGTTGCCGCTGGTTTGGATGGCATGCATCTGTACCGAGGCCAGATCATCCAGAATATTTGGCACATCTTCCAATTTCGGCCAGTTAAACTGTATATTCTGCCGCGTGGTCATATGGCCATAGCCGCGATCATATTTTGTGGCAATATGAGCCAGCATACGTAATTGGCGGGACGACAATAAACCATAGGGCACGGCAACCCGCAACATATAGGCATGTATTTGCAAATAAAGACCATTTTGCAGGCGCAGAATGCGGAATTCATCCTCTTTCAATTCACCGGAAAGGCGTCTTTTTACCTGTCCCCTGAATTGAACAACACGTTCATCAACAATTCGCTGATCATTTTCATTATATTGATACATTTGGCCTAACCCGGTTTATTAAGTAGCACACGCATTTCACAGTTAAAGCATGTGTAATTTTATATTCTACATATACATATACGCTATTCAAAAAGAAATACAAGAGTATCGATTTTTTTTGAGGGCAGCCCCCTATTCACACATAAGAAAATATTAGATATAAATAATATATAAACAAGAAATTAACTGTTTATAAAGGAATGCAGGCTAATAATACAGGTGTTAAACATTTTCCTCCCCAGACTTGGGCGGTCTCCATAGATGAGCCGCCCATTTTTTTATGCAAATAGCCTAAAATCAAAATTACCTCTATTTATAAGCCATGACGAGAGCTATAGTGCGATATATTTCCCCATATAAATAGGTGAGACTTATTAAATGGCCCGCAGCGCCTCCTTTCCGACATACCATCTTGAAAAAGAAATTAACGGACTTGTTTGCGGTGTTGATGAGGTCGGGCGCGGCCCATGGGCGGGTCCCGTGATCGCCGCCGCCGTTATATTAGTGCCGGGGCATATCCCCGAAGGTTTAAATGACAGCAAAAAACTGACCGCAAAAAAAAGAAACGCCCTTTATCCTGTTATCATGGCACAGGCCCATGTGGGCTTTGGAGAGGCAACTGTAGAAGAAATTGACCATCATAATATACTGCAGGCAACCCTCCTTGCCATGCAACGCGCCGTCGATGACTTACCCCTAAAGCCGGATCATGCCTTGGTGGATGGAAGCCATGTTCCGAAGCTGACATGTCCCACGTCCCCGGTCATAAAAGGCGATAATATTTCACTTTCCATTGCCGCAGCATCAATAATCGCAAAAGTAACGCGTGATAAATTGATGCAGGATTTAAGTGAAATTTACCCCGAATATGGCTGGGCGAGCAACGCAGGATATGGTACCCCCCAACATGCAAAAGCACTAAGCCTTGTAGGTCCGAGTCGTTTTCATCGAAAATCCTTCGCCCCTATTCGCAACCTTATTTCTCAAGAAATCTCCATAAGAGATTGATTCAAATAAAAAAATCACTTGACGAGATTCACTTTTTGATTCAGAATCACCACATATAAACCATGAAAAACATGAATTTAAAAAAAAGTGAGAGTCAAGAACAAATGAAGTCATCTAAAAAAATATTGGCTAAAAAAACAAAAGCCGCCCCAAAAAATACTGAATATGCGGAATTACCCCTAAATCAGATTTTACAGGGGAACTGTATTGAGTTGATGAATAGTCTGCCCGAGAAATCCGTTGATGTCATTTTTGCTGACCCGCCATATAACATGCAATTAAAAGGCGACCTTCACCGCCCCGACAATTCCCACGTAAGTGCCGTCAACGACGAATGGGATAAATTTGACAGCTTTGAGGTTTATGACAAATTCACCCGCGAATGGCTGACAGCCGCGCGCCGGATTCTTAAAGATACCGGCACCATCTGGGTCATTGGCAGCTATCATAATATTTATCGTGTCGGGTCAATATTGCAGGATATCGGCTATTGGGTGCTTAATGATATTATATGGCGTAAAAGCAATCCTATGCCCAATTTTCGCGGCACACGCTTTACCAATGCCCATGAAACACTGCTCTGGTGTAATAAAGGCGAAGGTTTCAACAAATATACTTTCAATTATGATGCCATGAAGGCCTTGAACGAAGATATCCAAATGCGCTCTGACTGGGTGCTGCCGATCTGTTCCGGCAAAGAACGGCTGAAAGTAAACGGCCATAAAGGACATTCAACACAAAAGCCGGAATCCCTCCTGTATCGCGTCTTATTATCCTCAACAAACAAGGGGGACGTCGTCCTTGATCCTTTTTTCGGCTCAGGAACCACTGGTGCCGTTGCCAAAAAACTGGGCCGCAATTTCATCGGCCTTGAAATGGAAGAAAAATATATCAGCCTGGCCACGGATCGCATCAATATGGTTAAACCACTTGATGATGAAGCCATGGAGATAACCCCGGCCAAACGGGCCCAAACCCGCATACCATTTGGTAATCTGGTGGAAAATGGCATGATCAAACCGGGAACCATTCTGATGGATCCGAGCAAAAGACATATGGCCAAAGTACGGGCCGACGGGACGATTATCAGCAAATCCGATAAAGGGTCAATTCATCAAGTCGGCGCGCGCGTGCAAGGCGCGCCCTCTTGTAATGGCTGGGCCTTCTGGCATATGGAAGTCAAAAACAATCTGATTTCCATCGATACATTGCGCCAGCAAGCCCGGGCAGAAATGCATTGAGCTAAACTCATAAAAACGATAACTACAATAAACTCCGGTAAAACTGGCCCGCTTTCATAATTGAAGGCGGGTTCTTCATTTTTACGAGAGTTTACCTTGATTTCACTGACGACAAACTTTAAATTTCTATGGGCGCGCAATACTCAATGCCAATTTGTAAGTGGACATAACCTTGAACATCCTCAAAAACATTCCCCAGAATATCCCGAGATTTCATTTAGCCTTCCCTGTTACAGACCTGGAAGAGGCCAGACGTTTTTATGCCGGCGTCCTTGGCTGCAAATTGGGACGCGAGAGCGATAACTGGATTGACTTTAATTTCTATGGTCATCAAATTGTGGCGCATTATGATGAAGTAATACCAAAATACCCGACCAGTCTGGTTGAGGGCAAACAAGTCCCAACGCGCCATTTTGGGCTTTTGCTTCGGCGGGATGACTGGCAACAATTGGCGGACAAGCTAACCGCTCTGGATATCGACTTCTTAATTCCCCCCCATATCCGATTTGAAGGGGAGCCGGGCGAACAGGCAACCCTGTTCATTCAGGATCCTTCGGGCAACGGGATTGAATTTAAATCCTTCGCCTCCGACGATGATATTTTCGCAACCAATTGAAATAAAAAAATATGGCCCTATTAATCCTCATGCCGGGCAAGGATAGCGGCGCGCTTTTAAATGCCCTTAAAGCAAGTGATCCTGACCTTGATGTCAGGATCTGGCCAGAGGTCGGCAATATAGAAGATATTGACTATGCTATTCTCTGGGATCACCCAGAAGGGGAATTGCTTAAATACTCCAACCTTAAGGTCATCGCCTCATATGGCGCGGGAGTTGATCATATTTTTAAAGACCAAAGCCTGCCGCCGCAGATTATCATAACGCGGCTGGTGGATAATACCCTGACCCGGCAAATGTCCGAATATATTGCCGGGGTTATTCAAAACCACCGGCTTCGCCTCACCGAATATCGGGAATATCAAGCCGCCGGTGTCTGGGCCCCAAAAGAAGTCCGCCCCGAGAAAAAAATCTGCTTACTGGGTCTGGGAAATATTGGCCGGCATGTTGCGCAATATCTGACCACTATCGGTATGACCGTCTGTGGATGGAGTCTAAGTCCCAAGAATATTGATCAGGTAACCAGTTT
>UOFW01000123.1_pt1 | contig 25666 bp, 21 predicted proteins | sample 1989241 | NCBI WGS metagenome assembly UOFW01 (sample SAMEA4712195, study PRJEB27164) | hydrothermal vent metagenome | biome: marine basaltic hydrothermal vent biome; feature: marine hydrothermal vent; material: mineral | place: Pacific Ocean | collected 2011-06-14/2011-07-23 | depth 1719 m | reverse complement strand
CCGCTGTCCCAGTTGAAATAGATTTTCTTGTAAGGACAGCCGCTGACACACATGCGCCAGCCCCGGCATTTATCCTGATCGATCAGTACAATACCATCTTCTTCGCGTTTATATATGGCACCGCTGGGACAGGCCGCCGCACAGGTCGGATTCAGGCAATGTTCACACAGGCGCGGCAAATACATCATGAATGTATTTTCAAACTCGCCGTATATTTCCTTTTCCATCTGGCCAAAATTATAATCCTTTGACCGTTTGGAAAATTCACCGCCCAGAATTTCTTCCCAATTAGGGCCCCATTCCAGCTTATCCATCACATCGCCGGTAATGGCGGAATGCGGACGGGCTGTGGGCGGCGTTTTAACCTCTGGTGATTTCTGAAGCCGGTCATATTCAAAGGTGAAAGGCTCGTAATAATCATCAATTTCCGGCAAATCAGGATTGGCGAATAATTTTGCCAAGACCCGAAATTTTCCGCCAATTTTAGGCTTTAGCTTTCCATTGCCAAGGCGCATCCAGCCGCCGTTCCATTTATTCTGATTTTCCCAATCCCGTGGATAGCCAACGCCCGGTTTGGATTCAACGTTATTAAACCACGCATATTCAACACCCGCGCGAGATGTCCATACATTTTTACAGGTTACCGAACAGGTGTGACACCCTATGCATTTGTCCAAATTCAGGACCATACCAATCTGAGCACGAATTTTCATTATACTAACTCCTCATGATCCAGATTTCCAGAGACACCGTCCGCCGGTTCGTCCATCCAATCCACTTTATCCATTTTGCGGCAAATGACGAATTCATCGCGGTTTGACCCAACCGTGCCGTAATAATTAAACCCGTAAGATAATTGAGCATAGCCCCCAATCATATGGGTCGGCTTGACCACGGCGCGGGTCACCGAATTATGAATACCGCCCCGCTTGCCGGTCGTTTCCGCGCCGGGGGTATTGATGATTTTCTCCTGAGCGTGATACATCATGCACATGCCCTCATTAACCCGCTGCGAGACAACCGCGCGGCAGGCGATGGCGCCATTCACATTATAAAGCTCGATCCAGTCATTATCCTCAACCCCGATTTTCCGGGCATCAACCTCACTGAGCCAGACGATAGGGCCGCCCCGCGACAATGTCTGCATCAACAGATTTTCTGAATAGGTGCTGTGGATGCCCCATTTCTGATGCGGCGTAATCCAGTTCAGAGCAATCTGCGGATTACCATTACCCTTTAAGGTCTCAACCGGTTTTGTCGTTTTGGTATTAATTGGCGGTTTATAGACGCAGAATCCCTCCCCAAAATCACGCATCCAGCTGTGATCCTGATAGAATTGCTGCCGCCCGGTCAAGGTGCGCCAGGGGATCAACTCATGAACATTGGTATAGCCCGCGTTATAGCTCACATGTTCATCTTCAATCCCTGACCATGTGGGCGAAGAGATAATCTTGCGGGGCTGGGCCTGAACATCCCGAAAGCGAATCTTCTCGTCCGCTTTGGGCAGCGCCAAGTGCCGATGTTTGCGGCCGGTTATTTTTTCTAAAGCGCCCCAGGCCTTGACTGCAACCTGGCCATTGGTTTCGGGAGCCAGGGATAAAATGACCTCTGTGGCATCAATATCCGTTTCAATGCAGGGCATTCCTTTTGAAACACCTTCATCAAGAACAACCCTGTTCAATTCCCCAAGGAATTTATATTCAGGCTCCGTATTCCACGCGATACCTTTGCCGCCATTACCGGCTTTGATCATAAGCGGCCCTAGGGCGGTGAATTTCTTATAGGTATCCGGATAATTCCGCACCACATCAATATAGGATGGCATGGTTTTTCCGGGAATGGCCTCAATCTCGCCTTTATTCCATTCCTTCACATCCAGTCCCTGTCCTAATTCACCGGGAGTGTCATGGAGGATCGGCACGGCAACCACATCGGTCTCTTCGCCCAGATGTCCGGGGCAGAGTTCCGAGAATTTCTCCGCCAGACCTTTATAAATATCCCAATCGCTGCGGCTTTCCCATGCAGGGTCTACGGCGCGGCTCAGCGGGTGGATGAAGGGATGCATATCCGACGTATTCAAATCATTTTTCTCATACCATGTGGCAGAGGGCAGTACGATATCAGAATAGAGGCAGGTCGTTGACATACGAAAATCCAGGGTTACCACAAGGTCAAGCTTGCCTTCCGGCGCGGTGTCATGCCAGACGACTTCGCTTGGTTTTTGTATGCCCAACTGACCAATATCTTCGCTCATGACACCATTCTGGGTGCCCAGAAGATGTTTCAACATATATTCATGACCCTTACCGCTGGACCCCAGAATATTAGACCGCCAAATGAACATATTACGCGGGAAGTTCTTCGGATTATCCGGATCTTCGCACGACATTTTTAAAGAGCCATCTTTCAAGCGGCCCGCAATATATTCTGCGGTCGGCTTGCCCGCCGCTTTGGCTTGCTTGGTGATCTCCAGGGGATTTTCTTCCAATTGCGGCGCGGAAGGCAGCCAGCCCATTCTTTCAGAACGCACATTACAGTCAATCAGGGAATAGTCCTGCCATTTCTTCTTATCCGCAAGGGGGGACAATATTTCATCCACGCCCAACTTCTCATATCGCCATTGGTTTGAGTGGTTATAGAAGAAAGACGTTGAATTCATCTGACGCGGCGGGCGATGCCAGTCAAGAGCAAAGGCCAGAGGCGCCCAACCGGTTTGTGGGCGCAATTTTTCCTGTCCCACATAATGCGCCCAGCCCCCGCCGGATTTACCAACACAGCCGCACATAACCAGCATATTGATCACCCCGCGATAATTCATATCCATGTGATACCAATGGTTCATGGCCGCCCCGATAATAATCATGGATCGTCCGCGTGTTTTATCGGCATTTTCCGCAAATTCGCGGGCAACTTTGATCACTTTTTCTCTGGATACGCCGGTTATTCTCTCCTGCCATGCGGGGGTATAGGGTTTGTCCTCATCATAGTTTTTCGCCGTGTTATCACCGCCTAGCCCATTGTCCACGCCGTAATTGGCAATCATCAAATCAAATACCGTGGCAACATATTTATCACCGTCACGGGTTTTAATTTTCCGAACCGGAATATTATGGAATAAAACACTGTCATGGTCTGTGGCTTTAAAAATTGGCTGTTCATGTTCCAGATTACCAAAATAGGGAAAGCCCACGGACAAGACCTCGTCATGGTTTTTCACCAATGATTTCTGGGGCCAGATTTCATGATCATTCTGCAGGTCCTTGGATTCAAGATTCCAATTGCTATCTTCGCCCCAGCGGGAACCAATGGTACCGTTTGGAATAACCACTTCATTGGTATTGGCGTCAATAACGGCCGATTTCCATTCCGGGTTATTTTCCTGACCCAGATTATCTTCAAAATCAGAAGCCCGTAATGTCCTGCCCGCCACATAAACCCCGTCCTGGCTGTCAATCTGCACCAGAAACGGCATGTCAGAATAAAGCCGCGTGTAATCGTCAAAATATTCGCTTTGCGCATTCACATGATATTCGCTCAGGATCACATGCCCCATCGCCATCGCCATCGCCGCGTCCGTTCCCTGACGCGGGTTGAGCCATATATCGCTTAATTTGGCGACCTCGCTGTAATCCGGCGTGACGGCCACGGTTTTGGTGCCTTTATAGCGCACTTCAGTAAAGAAATGGGCATCCGGCGTGCGGGTCTGGGGCACATTGGATCCCCAAGCCATAATATAAGAGGAATTATACCAGTCGGCGCTTTCCGGCACGTCGGTTTGCTCCCCCCAAACCTGCGGTGAGGCAGGCGGCAAATCACAATACCAGTCATAAAAGCTCATGCAGGTACCGCCGATAAGGGATAGATAACGTGATCCCGCCGCATAAGAAACCATGGACATGGCCGGAATGGGCGAAAAGCCAATGATCCGGTCTGGGCCATAAGTCTTGGCGGTATAGATATTGGCCGCCGCGACGATCTCATTCACCTCGTCCCAAGAGGCCCGAACCATGCCGCCAAGGCCGCGTATTTGCTTATAACTTTTGGCTTTCTCCTGATCCTCAACAATATTTCCCCAGGCAATAACCGGATCATGAGTCGTTTCTTTTGCCGCCCGCCACAGCTTCAGCAAGCGGCTTCTGATCATGGGATATTTCACCCGTGCAGAACTATATAAATACCAGCTGTAACTCGCCCCCCTTGCGCAGCCACGGGGCTCATGATTGGGCAAATCAGGACGGGTGCGGGGATAATCCGTTTGCTGGGTTTCCCAAGTGACCAAACCCCCTTTAACATAAATTTTCCAGCTGCATGATCCTGTGCAATTCACCCCGTGCGTAGACCGCACAACCTTGTCATGCGCCCAACGTCCCCGGTATGTGCGTTCCCATCCACGGTCTTCTTCTGTGGTAATGCCGTGACCGTCTGAAAATACTTCGGGACGCTTTCTTGTAAAGAAGGTTAATTTATCTAGAAAATGGCTCATAATAATTTCTCACTTAAGATTCTTGGTTGTTTTAAGGGTTTTTCACATAGGCGCCGGGGCGCAGATAGAACCACCAGTTGATAACGATGCAAATGCAATAAAATATGGCAAAACCATAAAGGGCATATTCCGGGGTTGCGGATTTGATCTCTTCGCCCAGAACTTTTGGAATGATGAACGCGCCGTATGCCGCTACAGCGGAAGTCCAGCCCAGCACAGGGCCCGCCTGTTCTTTATCAAAAACCATGGCAATGGTGCGAAAAGTTGACCCGTTACCAATCCCTGTTGCGGCAAAAAGAATGAGGAACAAGGTCAGGAAAGGTATAAAATACTGTTCCGGCGCCGCAGAGGCATAGGCCTGCTGCATAAAATACGCCACACCCAAGGCACAGACCACCATAACAATAGAGATATATTGGGTCACCCGGGCGCCGCCAAACTTGTCTGACAACATGCCGCCAAAAGGACGGATCAACGCCCCGATAAAAGGCCCTGTCCAGGCAAACATCAAAGCACTTGGGCCGTTGTGGTTAACAATATTATGGGTCATAATCCCATCCACCATGATATGCTGATACCCGAATATCACTTTAATGGCCAAACCAAAGGCCGCCGCGAAACCAATGAATGATCCAAAAGTCATGGTATAAATCACGGTCATCGCCCATGTATGTTTGTTATTGAAAATCTTATATTGGCGTTTCAAGTTACCGCCGATTTGGCCCGGAATCATCTTCAACAAGAATACCGTCAGGACAATCACCATAGGCAGCACCAGCCATTTGCTTAATCCAAAACCAGATGTGGGAAAACCCGATGTTGTTTCAGGCAACATAAGCCACAGACCGCAAGCCGCCGCCACAAAACCCAAGAACAACATGAAGAAAATCTTCACAAAAACACTCATGGGATTACCGACATTGGGCGACACATGTTCATCCGTAATATTATTCATGCCAAACCAACTGGCAAAGGCCAAAGGAACAAGGAATAACAACCATACAAAGCCGGCGTTGTGAATGTAAGTTTCCGTACCAGCCGGAATTTTACCTATCAACGTACCACTGGTATTCACCAACTCCATTGGCGCACCGCCAAAAATACCAAAAGTCATAAATAATGGCACCAGAATTTGCATGGTTGTTACCCCAAAGTTACCCAGTCCGGCATTCATGCCAAGAGAGTATCCTTGAATTTTTTTCGGAAAGAAAAAGCTGATATTGGACATGGAAGAGGCAAAATTACCGCCGCCCAGACCAGATAAGAAAGCCAATAGCTGAAACTGCCATAGGGGCGTATTGATATCCTGCAAGGCAAATCCGGTGCCAATGGCCGGTATCATCAATAATGCCGTGGTAAAGAAGACCGTATTCCGCCCGCCGGCAATTCGAATAAAAAAGGTACTGGGAATTCTAAGGGTGGCTCCGGTCAAGCCCGCAATGGCCATCAGGGTAAAAAGTTCCCCCTTGGCAATGGGAAAACCCAGATTCAACATCTGAACCGTAATGATGCCCCAATATAACCAAACCGCAAATCCACATAAAAGACTGGGTATGGAAATCCATAAATTTCTCGTGGCTATCGCTTTTCCCGTTTTTTCCCATTGGTCAGGATCTTCGGGATTCCATCCGCTGATATCTTTCGCCATATTCCTATCCTTAAATCTAATATTTAAATCAACAACAGAAGGGTGAGGGACGCGCCCTCACCCACTGCTTCCTCACCTCTCAGGCTTGTTTCTCATTATCAATGTCATCCAGCTCCGGTAAATAGCGCGGGCCTTTTAGCGCAGGCATATCCCGGCGATCCATACGGACAATGGCAAAATGCATCCAGATCAAGGCAATGCCGATCAAAATGGTGAGCAGCATGAAGCAGCTTGTCCAAACCCCGATCAAGTCATTCATAACGCCAAAAGTAATCGGCAGAAAAAAGCCGCCTAATCCGCCAATCATGCCAACAACACCACCAACAGACCCCACATGGCCCGGATAATAAACCGGAATATGTTTGTAAACCGCCGCCTTGCCCAGAGACATAAAGAAACCAAGCACAATGGTTAAAAACACAAACAGCCCGAGGGGAATAGTAATATTAAAGCTTATGGGGCCATCAATGCCCGCCACGGTATAATCCGTCGCGGGATATGACAAAATGAATGTGCAGGCAACGCAAACGCTGAAGGTCCAATACATCACCCTTCGGGCGCCTATCTTATCTGACAACCATCCTCCCAAGGCCCGAAACACACTGCCCGGAAGCGCATAGGCCGCCGTCAACATACCGGCTGTTTTAATGTCAAGGCCGTAAGCCCCGATATAATAATGCGGCAACCAAAGGGCCAAAGCCACGAATGCCCCGAAAACAAAGAAATAATAGAGCGAGAAACGCCATACCTGCATATTCTTCAGGGGGGCCATTTGCTCCAGGAATGTCGCGTGGTTGATGCCTTTCTTACGGCGATCACGAAGCGCGGGATCATCTTTGGTACAAACGTAAAACAATAGGGCTGTGATCAACAGAACAACAGAATAAATTTGAGCCACCCCCTGCCATTGGCCATCCATAAGAATGAGCAGAAAAGGCGCCCCAAAAGTGGTGACCGCCGAGCCGACATTACCCATACCAAAAATGCCAAGCGCTGTGCCTTGACGTTCTTTGGGGTACCATGTGGATACATAGGAAATCCCCACCGCAAAACTGCCGCCGGCAAGGCCAACACCAAGCGCCGCCACAAGAAACATCGGGTAGGTTGTAACTTTAGTCAAAAGAAAGGCCGCCAGAGCTGTCACAATCATCTGAAAGCAAAAGATAACCCGCCCGCCATATTGATCCGCCCATACCCCCAGAAAAATCCGGCTTAAAGAACCAGTTAATATGGGTGTCGCTACCAAAATGCCAAATTCTGTGTCCGTAAGGCCCAACTGCATTTTGATTTTCAAACCAATGATGGAGAAAATTGTCCAAACCGCAAAACAGACCGTAAAAGCGAGCGTACTTGCCGTCAAAGCCTGTTTTTGTTCTCCCCCGGTTACATTTGCAATATGCATAACCACATCCTTTTAACAAAAATTACATTTATTAAATTCCCTTATGCTGCACATTAGGAAAAGGCGGCGGCCTATGATTTGACTTTGATCAATTATTGATGTTTTACAGAAAGCCCTATATGGGCATGTCAATATTTTAAGCACGAGAAAACTTGTGCCGCTTATAAAACTGCTTTAATATCGCGGCGGGTATATAAACGGTTGATACAAAGAATATGAATAAAACTCTTCTTTATCTTGGCACCGCCCTGCATGAAATGCAGGCAGAGCGGGGATGCGCTGTGTTTTTTGTCAGCAGCCGCGGACAGCTTTTTAAAAAAGAAACGCTTGCGGTATTTGACAGAAGTCAAGCGGCCTTTGAGAATATTCGGCTGGCATTAAAGAAATGGTATAAGGACGAGACCTTCGATAGAGAGCTTCTCCAAAAGATGGAAACGGTCCTCGATAATTCCGAAACCGTTAAATCCCGTAGAAACAAAATACTCAACCTTGAATTCACGCCGACAGAGATCATCAGTGGCTACAGCCATAACGTCATCAGTCCCCTAATGGACATTATGGTTCTTATGGCTTTATTTAATAAGGAAAATGATTCCGCAAAAGTCAGTGCCTATTCATATTTTTTACAACTTAAAGAGAAATATGGCCGGGAAAGGGCGCTTGGCGTCCGGGGTCTGGTAACGAAATCGTTCGACAATCGGGAATTTCTTGACCGTTTTCGGTTTCTTATTTCCGAGCAAGATAGTTTTAAACGCACCTTTTTTGCCATGGCCAATGACCAGCAAAAAGAAATATATAACTCCCTTATGAAGGGCGCGGCCGTGCGCGAACTTACTGAAGTTCATGATGATTTGAAAAAGGGAAATAAAGTTTCCGTCTCTAAACTTGCTCCAGAATATTGGTTCGAAATGACCTCAGAACAAATGAACCTGATGAAAAAGGTAGAAGAGAAGTTAGTTAAAACACTTCCGAAAAATAACGTGCCAGAAATTATACCTTCGCAGGCAACCCAAATCAATGTCACGCGCGCTGCCGAAGGCATCAATGCGCAGCAAAGAGCCTTTATCGAAGAAATGCCCTTCTTTATCAATTTGCCAGAAAATATCCTGTCTGACCTATTACAACATGCGCAGGTTCGGACATATAAAAAGGGTAACCTTCTGTTTCTGGAGGGCGAGGTTTCCAGCCGGCTTCACATCGTCCTAAGCGGCTGGGTGAAACTCTTCAAGGGCACCTCAAGCGGCCATGAAACTGTTTTGCAAATGCTGTCCAGCGGCGATATGGTCGCCGAATCGGCTGTTTTCCTGAATGCCAATTACCCGGTCAGCGCGCAAGTGGTCAAAGAATCTGTTATCTTGACTTTTCCCGCGCCCATTATTCGTGAAAAAATAAAGCTGCATAACGAACTCGCGCTCAAGGTATTGGACGGCATCTCCAAACATTCCCATAGCTTAATTCAGGAATTCGAGAATATCCGCCTGAAACCTGCGGCGGAACGCGTCGGATGGTTTTTGCTGAAACTCTTGTTGGATCAAGGGAAAGTGCCGGATCTTATTGAACTGCCCTATGACAAATCCCTTATCGCCTCCTATCTCGATATGAAACCGGAAACATTTTCCCGTACGTTAAAAAAATTCAAGGAAAATGGTTTTGAAATAAATAAGAATTCTGTGATTCTTCCTAAAATCAGCGCGCTTTGCGGTTTTTGCGACCATGACCTTGCGGCGGTCTGTTCAAAACATAACACGCCCGAATGCCCTAATCCCGATTGCGATCAGGAAATTGGACCAGAATACAAATAATGAATATAAATGATGAATATGCACAGATAAAAACGAATTTTTGACATATATCAACAGTAGCTTTTTTTTCCCCTATATGTATAATTACAAGTGTTGAGCAAGGAAATAATATTCCCTGTTCCACTCCGAAGCCTTCGTTTCCTAAATCCTTTTCCGGGTTTCCCAAACCCTCTTCTGGACATGGTGCGCTGGCCGCAGACTGAATTATTCTGCCGGGTTATGGTGAAAACGCCATAGCCTCCCGTGTTTGGAAAGGAGAGAAAAGTGAGTTTGGTTGATAAATATGATAGGGCCTTTCCCTATCTGCGACTTTCGATAACGGATATTTGCAATTTTCGCTGCGAATATTGCTTGCCTGATGGCTATAAATGCGGCAGTAAATCCAAGTTTCTAAGTCTTGATGAAATCCGGCGTTTGGTCACAGCTTTCGCCGAACTTGGGGTCTGGAAAATTCGCCTGACCGGCGGTGAACCCAGCGTGCGTAATGATTTCATCGAGATCATCAATATCATATCAAATGCCAGAGGCGTGGAAACCCCGGCCTTTACCACCAATGGCTATCGACTAAAGGCCAATGCGCAAAAATGGTATGATGCGGGTATGCGGAACCTCAATGTGAGCATTGACAGTCTGAACAGGGAACAATTCCATAAAATTACCGGACATGACAGATTGGTTTCCGTATTGGAGGGGGTCGAAAAGTCCCTTGAGGTGGGATATGATTCCGTTAAGGTGAATGTGGTATTTTTAAAAGGTGTCAATGATAACGCGCTGCCGGATTATCTTGATTATGTCCGACGCCGGCCCGTTACGGTTCGTTTCATTGAATTAATGCAGACCGGCGATAATCTGGAATATTTTAAAAAACGTCATCTATCGGCAGAAGTCATCCAGACAAAGCTTCTTGAAGGCGGCTGGACCCGCAATATTCGGATCAATGGTGCCGGCCCTGCGGTAAATTTCACCCATCCGTATTATATGGGGGCTATTGGCCTGATCGCCCCCTATTCGAAAGATTTCTGCGCGGGTTGCAACCGGTTGCGGATCACAGCAACCGGCGATTTACGCCTGTGCCTGTTCGGCGAAATTGGCGTTCCGCTGCGAGATTTACTGCAACATGATGATCAAAAACAAGCCCTGCAGGAACGCGTGATGAAACAATTGGATTATAAGAAATCCTCACATTTTCTTTTGCAAGGCGAAACCGGTTTGATCCCCAATCTTTCCGCAACCGGCGGCTAGGACAAAAATTTATGTTACCCTATAAAGATGCCCTGAAAATCATTCTGGCCGATGTAAATATACCTGAGCGGCGCGACTTACCCCTTGATGAGACACTTGGGGCGATTACGGCCACAAGAATTAACGGCACGGAATATCTGCCGCCCTTCCATAATTCGGCCATGGATGGTTTTGCCGTCATAAACCACATGACAAAGGGCGCATCACAAAACACCCCCATCACGCTCACCGTGGACGGCAGCAGCATGGCGGGGGATTTTCCGGAAACATCTTCTGATTTTATCCCTCAGGGCGCATGGGAAATCATGACCGGCGCCCCGGTACCGGAGGGTTATGACGCGGTTATTCGTATCGAAGACATTACCATTCTGGCCAGAGATGATAATGAAAGACCCACCGAAATATCGATCATGACAGAGGCTTTCGAAGGAAAAAATATCCGCAAAGCCGGAACTGATTTTTGCCCCGGTGATCTGTTGATGGAAAAGGGCATTCGGATTGGCCCCAATCATATCATGGCCCTCGCGGCCTTGGGACAGGCAAATATTCCCGTGATAACGCCGCCCAAGGTGGCCGTGATCAGCACCGGCAAGGAACTGGTCGATGATATGGCCCGAACCCTGAAACCTGGGCAAATCCGCAACAGCAATAGCCCATACCTTATCAAAAGCCTTGCTGCATTTGGTATCGCCGCCCGCAATGAAGGGACGATTTTTGACGAACCGGATAAGTTCGAACAGAAAATTCAAGAGCTCTTATCAGGTGACCTCCAGATCATTCTGTCTACCGGCGCCGTTTCCATGGGGCGATATGACTTTATTCCTGATGGCCTGAAGAAAATGGGGGCAGAAATATTATTTCATAAGGCCGCCATCCGGCCCGGAAAGCCTATTTTATTTGCCCGTTTTCCTCAGGGAACCTATTATTTCGGCTTGCCCGGCAATCCCATTGCTTCTGCTGTGGGACTTAGGTTTTTTGCCTATCCCTTGATACGAAAAATGCTCGGGCAACAACAGGAAAAGCCTGTCAAAGCCATGTTGAATGATGACTTTACCAAAGACTCTCCCTTTCGGTTTTTCCAAAAAGCCGCCTTTGACGTGAATGCGGATGGCCGGCTGACTGTTGACATATTACCCGGTCAGGAATCCTTCAAAATCAAACCCTTGTTGCAACAGAATTGCTGGGCCATTATTCCTGAAGAGGGCCTGTCGGTGAAAGCTGGAAATCTGATTGATATTTACCCGCTCTCTACAGATTTTGGGCCAAATTTTGGTCAAGGCTAATATCATGAAGCTGCGTATTGATCCAAAAAAAATCAGCTTTCGCCTTAATCTGGGCGAATTGGACTTGCTATTGACGCAGGGAGATATCATGGAAAGAACCAATCTTCCCCAAGGCTGCCTGATCTATAAAATCATCTGCCTGCCCGCCGGATCACCACCCATATTCACCGCCGGCAAGGGAAACTTCACCCTGTCTCTGGCCCAAGATGTGATAGAAAACCATAGAGGCAACCTGCCCTCATTGGCGGGCATTATTTCTGAATTCCCAAGCCGGGAGGGCGGGATTATTCAAATTTCCTTGGAAGTTAATCTAAAGAAAAAAATTCGCCGGCGCTCAAAATCTTAAGTCCGCAGAAAAATAGCATACCCCAACAAGCTTAAACTTAGCAGCCAAAAAATAATGTAAAATATCATGGCGTTTTTGGCTTTTTTCTTCTCATACCATGTGCGCGGCTGCACCCCCTTAAACAGAAACACCAGTTTGGCCGACAGATTAACACAAACAATATTCACCGCCAACAACAAGCCCGCGCCAAGAGCCAGGTCATACCGCCCCGCACCAAGCATAATGCCCATCGTCGCTCCCGGCGGCAGCAATGCCACCGCCACCATAACCCCGACCAGAACGCTTGAAAGGCCGCTGGCCAAAGATAATACCGCCGCCGCACCCGACACAAGCGCCAAGGCGATACTGTCAAAACCAACAATTGTTCGCGCCAGCAATTCCGGGCTATTTAATTCATCGGGCCAAAATATCCCCCATATCAGCCCCAGAAGAAAACTGAGCATCAAAGCAACCAAAAATCCAATCAACATGGTTTTTACCGCATTCGCCATCAGATTCAAATCCCCAAGTGCCGTCGAGAGAGCCAAGGCCAGATTAGGCCCGAGCAAGGGCGCAATCACCATGGCTCCAATAACCACCGCCACGTTATTTTCGATCAAACCAATGCCGGCAACGATGGTTGAGAAAATCACCAGCAATATAAAACTTGTGCTGATCTGCGCCCCCCGTGAGACATCGGCATAAAGCTCGTCACGGCTGATACCGGAGAAAACGCGGGTTGTTTTAGCGGATTTTATTTTCTCACTGGCCTGATCCTCTGACCTTTGAATTTCTGTTTTTACCTTTTCAACGGGTTTGGGCAATATGGCCTCAACCGGTTGAATGACGATGCGCAATATTTGACTTTTCAAAAATAATTCCTGCAACCGATCCGTGGCTATTTGGGTATCCTGAGTAGGCACCAGCAAAGCATAACCCAAGCCATCCGGCCCCACGGGCCATTTATCGACGATATTATCAATCAGCTTAACCTTCTTCGCCAGATCCCCCGCCCCGGGCCGGATATGTATCTGAATTATTCTATGGCTCATGTCAGCCCCTTCTATTAAAATTATAACCTAGCATAGAAATTTTTATTGGGATATGTTTTCATCATGTCGAAAAATACGAATTTAGAGTTATTATTAAGCAAGCTTTCCCCGCTTCTTGGTGCGCGATTAAGCCGGGCAGAGGCCGTGCGGCAACATCACGGCGAAGACCTCACCCATTTTGATATCTGCCTGCCGGATGCCGTGGCTTATCCCCATAGCACCGAAGAAGTCAGTGCCATTGTCAAGCTGTGCCATATATATGAAATCCCCGTCATTCCTTATGGGGCCGGAACCGCCTTAGAGGGAAATTTTCTGGCCATAAGCGGCGGCATTACGTTAAATTTCTCCCAAATGGATAAAATCATCGCCCTGCGTCATGACGATATGGACTGCACAGTCGAGGCCGGCGTGACCCGGGAACAGCTCAATCATGAAATCCGCGATACGGGGCTGTTTTTCCCCATTGACCCCGGGGCCAATGCCACCCTTGGCGGCATGGCAGCCACAAGGGCATCCGGCACCAATGCCGTCAGGTATGGCACCATGCGCGAAAATGTCATCCGCCTGAAGGCCGTCATGGCGGACGGCACCATCATCACCACATCAAGCCGCGCCAAAAAATCAGCGGCGGGCTATGATCTCACGCGCCTTTTGGTGGGATCAGAAGGCACCCTTGGGATTATCACGGAAGTCACGGTTCGGCTCTATGGTTTGCCAGAAGCCATGTCGGCGGCCGTCTGCCCCTTCAACAGCCTTGAAGGCGCGGTGAATACGGTGGTGGAAACCATTCAAATGGGCATTCCCATTGCCCGAATAGAATTGATTGATGACATGCTGATTGATGTGATCAACCGTTTTTCCGGCTTTGATTATCCGCTGGAACCGACGTTATTTATGGAATTCCACGGCAGCAATAATGCCGTTAAGGAACAAGCGGAAATGGTCGAAGAGATCGCCAGTTCCCACGGCGGGCATGGTTTTCAATGGGCAAGCCGCCCCGAAGAGCGCAATAAATTATGGCAGGCCCGCCATGACGGTTTTTTGTCCTTAAGAGCCGCCTATCCGGGCAAGGATTTTTGGGTGACCGATGTCTGCGTACCCATCTCAAGGCTCAGCGAATCTATTCGTGAGACCCGGAGGGATATCACCCGCGCCAATCTGGTCGCCCCTTTGGTCGGCCATGTGGGCGACGGCAATTTCCATTTAACCATCCCTTATGACAAAAATAACCCGGAAGATGTGGCGGCCATAGAACAGCTAAATCAACGGCTGGTTGAACGGGCCATCGCGATGGACGGCACCTCGACTGGTGAACATGGCGTTGGTCTGGGCAAGAAGAAATACATGGCCCTCGAACATGGCCCGACCCTTGATTTTATGAAAATCATCAAAAAATCCCTTGATCCAAAAAACATTCTCAATCCCCATAAAATTTTTGATTTATAAAGAGAAATACCCCATGCCCGAAAATTCCGATGAAACAGAAACCGATAAGAACTGGCAAGAAAAACTGGATGACATGCAATATCAGGTGGCCCGCTGCGGCGGCACGGAACCGGCTTTTACCGGCAAGTATTGGGATCATAAAGCGGCCGGGAGTTATCTTTGCATCTGCTGCAAGGCCCCGTTGTTTAATTCCGCCACAAAATATGACAGCGGTAGTGGCTGGCCCAGCTTTTATGACGCAATCGCCAAAGGGGCCATCAAAATCAATCGCGACCAATCGCACGGCATGACCCGAGAAGAAGTCGTATGCGCCGCCTGCGACGCCCATTTGGGTCATGTTTTCCCGGACGGACCCGCCCCCACAGGGCTGAGATACTGCATTAATTCCGCCTCACTTGATTTTGAAGGAAAGACTTAAAGTCTTGAATTTATGCGTTATACTCATATGATAATAATAGCCTCACTTGATTGAAATTTATGGGAAGTCATGTTTAAAAGAAGTTCATTCTGGAAAATATATTTCCCGCTGATCACCATGCTATCCGCCATTCATCATGCGCAGGCCGCTGAAATCAACATTGCGGCGGCCTCGAATTTTGCCGGGCCGATAAAGATGATCATTGCGGATTTTGAGCGGAAAACAGGCCATCGGGCCAACCTGACCCTTGGCGCATCAGGCCGTTTTTATGCCCAGATCAATCACGGCGCGCCCTTTCAGATATTTTTATCAGCAGACAGGCTCAAACCCGCAGCATTAGAGGCCAGCGGCATGGGCCTCAGCCGTTTCACTTATGCCATTGGCCGGCTTGCCCTATGGTCGGCTCAGAATAACTTCATTCAGGGCAATAGCAAAATCCTTAAAGAAGGCACCTTCCGTAAAATAGCGCTGGCCAGCCCCAAGCTTGCGCCTTATGGCAAGGCAGCCATTGATGTTTTGCGCGCTCTTGGTCTGAAGGAAGTCTTATCCCCTAAATTTGTGCGCGGCGAGAATATTGCCCAGACCTATCAATTCGTGGCCACAGGCAATGCGGATTTAGGTTTCGTTTCGGTATCACAAATAATGGAAAAGGGCATATTGCGGGCGGGCTCTGTATGGATGATACCTCAGGAATTGCACAGCCCCATCCGTCAGGATGCCATCCTGCTGAAATCGGCGCAGCATAATCAGGCCGCCATTGCCTTTATGCATTATTTAAAATCCGCCGAAGCCCGGGACATCATACGTGATTTTGGCTATCTCATACCAACGGCCTCATATCAACAGCAAGGGAGTGATCATGGGATTTTCTGATGCCGACCTTGCCGCGCTTTGGCTGACATTTCGCATTGCCAGCATCACCACCATTCTATTGCTTATCATTGGCACGCCCATCGCCTTATGGCTGGCCCGGACAAATTCCCGCTGGAAAGGGCCGATCGGCGCAATCGTTGCCTTGCCTCTGGTATTGCCGCCAACGGTTATCGGCTTTTATCTTTTGATGGCCATGGGGCCAAACGGGCCGATCGGTCAGGTGACCATAGCCCTTGGTCTTGGCACATTGACCTTTACTTTTTGGGGGCTTGTCATTGCCTCGGTGCTTTATTCCATGCCCTTTGTGGTCCAGCCCATTCAAAATGCCATAGAAGCCTTGGGCGAGCGACCATCGGAGGTCGCCGCAACCCTGCGCGCGGGCCCCTGGGACAGTTTTTTTACGGTCACGCTGCCTTTGGCGCGGCCCGGTTTCATCACAGCAGCTATTCTGGGATTTGCCCATACGGTAGGGGAATTTGGTGTTGTGCTTATGATCGGCGGTAATATCCCCGGTGTCACCCGCGTTATATCCGTACAAATCTATGACCATGTGGAAACCATGGAATATAGCCAGGCCCATTGGTTATCAGGCACAATGGTCATTTTTTCTTTTGTGGTTCTGACCATCGTTTACACATTTAATCGGGGCAGAAAAAAATCGGGGGCCGGCTATGGCCTTTAGCGCGCGCCTTAATATTGCATATTCTGAATTCACGCTGGACGTGGACCTTACGATTCCCGTCAAGGGTATTACCGCCATATTTGGCCCTTCGGGTTCTGGCAAAACAACGCTGCTCAGGGCCATTGCAGGGCTTCATCCGAAAAATCTGTATAAAAACGGACGCGGCCATATCCAGTTTGGCGATCAAATCTGGCAATCCGATACGGACTTTCTGCCCACCTATAAACGGCCCATTGGCTATGTGTTTCAAGAATCAAGCCTGTTTGAACATCTGAATATACAGCAGAATCTCGACTATGGCCAAAAGCGCATTAAAAATCCCCTGAAACCCCATGAGCGGGATCATATCATTGACCTTCTGGGAATCTCGCCTCTTTTAACGCGCCCAGCCGATAAATTATCCGGCGGGGAACGTCAGAGGGTGGCTATTGCCCGCGCCCTGTTGCTGCGGCCAGAGTTGCTGTTAATGGATGAGCCTATGGCCTCCTTGGATTTTATCCGAAAGAGCGAAATTATCCGGTTTCTGGAACGGTTAAAGACTGAATTAGAAATTCCGCTCATATATATCAGCCACAATGCGGCCGAAGTCACGCGTCTTGCCGATCATCTGATTATTCTGGATCAGGGAAGGGTTCGGCAACAAGGGCCCATTCAGGCGGTTCTGGCCAATCACAAAATTCTCAACAGCATGAGCGAGGAGCCTTTCACACTTTTATTTGGCACGGTCATGACCGCCCGCACCGAACATAATCTGACCGAGGTTGATTTGGGGGACGCCCTGATCCGCATCCCTCATCATGAGGTGAAAGAACAGGCGGAAATTCGCCTCCATCTCTATGCCAAGGACGTGAGCATTGCCCTGTCCCGCCCTGAACAAACCAGCGTTCTGAATATCTTTGACTGTCAGATAGGCACCATCGAGCCGCCGACGGAAGATGGTCAATGCCTGATCCATCTTTGCCTGAAAAAGACCCGCATTCAGGCCCGGGTGTCGGCCTATTCCTGCGCCGAACTTGATTTACGCCCCGGCCAAAAGGTTTTCGCCCAGATCAAAGCTGTCTCTATTGTTCAATGATTTTCACAGCATGCTGCGTTTCTTAATTCAGGAGAACCAGGGCGACCAATCCAAATATCAGCAGGGCCATGATAATATTCACCACCCGCCCGTGGGACGCCTCTCCAAGCCAGCGATTTAACGTATGGCCCAGCAGCATCCATGTGATACTGCACGGCAGGCCCACAAGAATGAATGTCACCACAATGATGATCGTCCGATGATAAATATCATCCGCAATCCCCACATATAATCCGGCGCTGGACAGGGCCATGATCAAGGCTTTTGGATTAACAATCTGAAAAAGAGCCGCTTCATAAAGAAAAAACGGGCGGCTGGCTTTTTTCGCCGGCGCGTTTCCTTGCGTCACATGCTGCCTGAAGGCCTCTTTTAAAAATCTGGCCCCAAGCCAGAAAAGCCATAATGACCCCGCCAATTTTACCACCAGCCGGGCCTCTGGCAGAATTTTCAGCAACTCCCCAAGCCCAAGAACGGCCGCCGCCATCAATATGGAAAAACCCACCTGAATACCCACCATATGGGGCAAAGTACGGCGCGCACCAAAAAGCATGACCGAAGACATGAGCATCAGGTTATTAGGCCCCGGCGTTATGGCCGAGACAAAAGCAAAGGTCATCAAGCCAAAAAGTAACGCTTCATTCATAGATATTTCCATAAGTTTGAACAACAGATTTGAACGACAGATTTGAACAATAGGTCTGACATTGCTCTAAGTCTATGTTAATATTCCGTTATAACACAGGATATTTTTGTATCTGTTGATAGGCCAGAAAGAAACACATAATGCAAAAATTTGATGTCATCATTATCGGGGCCGGAATTGCCGGACTATCTGCGGCCTATGAAATAAGCAAGAGCAAAAAAATTCTGGTCGTTGAGCAGGAAGACCATGCCGGTTATCATGCCACGGGACGCTCGGCAGCGGTTTATGCCGCGGCTTATGGCAGCGAAAATACGGCGCTTTATGCTTTGGTCCGGTCAAGCTGGTCTTTTTTCGAAAATCCGCCCCCGGGTTTCTCGGAATATGCCCTATATGAGGATCGCGGCATAATGTTTGTTGCCGGTCATGACCATGTGGGCGGCCTCATTAAACATTATGAAGAAATGAAAATAAGAAATCCTGATGCCATTCTGGTTCACCGGGATTTTATTAAACGCAAATTTCCCCTGCTTCAGGAGTCCTATTGCAACACGGCAATCTATGATCCCAATGTGTATGATCTGGATGTCAGCGCCTTGCAGGAAGGTTACCTCCGGGCCATTAAAAAATCAGGCGGCCAGATCGTCACGGGCTTTCAAGCCACCAAGATTCAGCATATTCAGGATCAGTGGACCATAAGCAACGGCACGGCCAGCTATCAAGCGCCCATCCTTGTCAATGCAGCAGGGCCATGGGTTGATCACATCGCCCAAATGGCCGGCGTGGAAAAAATCAATATTAAGCCCCTCCGCCGCTCTGCTATTCTGGTTGATGGGCCAGATGAAAAAAATTCAAATGACTGGACAATGATTGTTGAATTTGAAGAAGAGTTTTTTTTCAAACCCGACGCCGGAAAGCTATTGATTAGTCCTGCCAATGAAGACCTCTCGGCCCCTTGTGATGCGCAGGCAGAGGAAATTGATATTGCCCTTGCGGCGTATTATGCTGAAGAGGTTCTTGGTCTGCCCGTCAAAAAGATTGATCATTCATGGGCCGGATTACGCAGCTTCGTCGCGGACAGAGGCCCCGTGATCGGATTTGATAAAACAAAACGAGGGTTTTTCTGGCTTGCCGGTCAAGGCGGTTTCGGCGTTCAGACAGCCCCCGCCGCAGGGCGATTGGCCGCCGCGCTTATTTCGCGAGAAGCCATACCTGAAGACATGAAATCCTTTGGCCTTGAAGAGGTCATGACGTCACCCTCACGGGATGGTGTAACATCCGCCGCGTTTCAATGCCTCGAAAAGAAACTGAAGTTTTAACGTCGGTTAAGCCGTCCTAATAAAAACTTATAGGCCTCTGGCAGGGCCTGCCTGATCCAGCGCCATTGATATTTCACCGTCAGGGCAAACCAGCCATGGGCCGCATATTTGCGGGCGCTGGTGGGAAGATCCGCACCCGTGCAGCGTAATTTTACCCCCGCTTGGCGCGCATACCACACCAGCAAATGATCCTCGCCGTAGGGGGCATCTTGCGGGAAACCACCAATCTGATGAAAAATATCTTTGCGCAGGCAAAAGCCCTGATCCCCAAAAGGAATTCTCAATATTTCGGATCGGAACCAGGCCCCCCATTCATTAACTGCCATCCCGGCAGGGCCATCCCGGCAGAATTTCAAATGATAATAATGCAGAGCCCTAGGGCTGGCCTTGATAGCGGCCTCAAGCGCCGCTATGACCCGCTCTGAAAGCCGCGAGTCCGCATGGAGGAACCATAAAAACTCTCGGCTCGCAGCCTTGGCTCCCGCATTTTGCTGTAGGGCGCGGCCCTGCCGGGATTTAATCACGCGGACAGATTCAATAGCAGGTTCTTTAAGGACATTATCATCGCAGGACACCACAATGATCTCTGCCGCAAGCCCAAGCCCGCTCAGGTCAGCCATAAGCGGCCCAAATTGATCTTCATCCGGGCCGAGGGGAATGATGATTGACAGATTTTTTAACCTCATAACTTTAGCAGATCCAACAGCGCTTTTTTATCCTTTGTCAATGAGGCTTCTGGTGACAGCACGGCCGATTGCAGATTTTTCCGGCAATTACATTCCGGGGCACATTCCGGGGCGGTATCAGAGGAAGCCAGACGGTCATTATCTAAAAATCCTCCCAAAAGGCTTTTGGCTTTCTCAAGACTTGCGCCGTAACGGGAAATAACCTGTTCAACGCTCACATGCTGGGCCGGATCATCAAGCCAGCAATCATAATCGGTCACCACCGCGATGGTGCAATAACAAATCTGGGCTTCCCGCGCAAGAAAGGCTTCGGGCACATTGGTCATCCCCACAAGATCACATTCTGCGGCATTTTTCAGGAATAGGCTTTCTGCTCTGGTGCCAAGGCGCGGCCCGTCAACACAGGCATAGGTCAAGCCCGGGTGGAGCGGAACAGCCATTTCCTTTCCCGCCTGAATAAGGGAGGCCGCCAAAGTGGGGCATGTGGGCTTTGCGGTTGATACATGGGCCGCAAGACCGCCGCCAAAAAAGCTTTTTTCGCGCGGCCCTTTGACAAAATCAAAATATTGGTCGGCCAGACATAAATCACCCGGCTTAAATTCATGGCGCAAACTGCCCACCGCAGAAATGCCGATGACGCGGGTCACACCCAATTTTTTCAAGGCCCAGATATTGGCCCGGTAATTGACTTCATGGGGCAGATATTCGTGGGATTTACCGTGACGGGCCAGAAATATAATTTTTTGACCCCCGTTATATCTACCAATGGCAAGAGGCGCGGACGGCATGCCGTAAGGCGTCTCAAGGACAGTTTCTTCCCCGATATCCAGTCCTGAGAGCTGGTAAATACCTGAGCCGCCAATGATGCCTAACATAAATTCCATCTCCTTTAAATTTCGCTGCAGGATGAGCCATAAGCAAAACAACTGTAACAGCGATGATGCTTCATACTGATCCGCATTCCCATACTCGCATCCAATGAGGGCCCAAGGTCATAATCCAGATCATCATCCACCAATGTACAAGCATAGACCCGCATTTTACCATCTTGTTTGACGATCATGCGGGAAAAGGCACACATAAATTCTTTGCGACTTTCCGCATCCTGATAACGGGTCATACAATCCGTGGTCACGAAAGGCACCTTCGGCAAAGACCCCGGCAGGGCAAAATCCGGAAAAGCCACAATTTTCAAATCTTCGGGTAGGTCATGGTCTTTAAACAGCTGGGCAAAAGCCTTTTCTGTCGCGTATTTGTCTTCATCCGGCCAGATATGACGGGCGACAGATATGGCAAAACCCCTATCATAGAGCATTTTAAGACCCGTCAAGGCCTTGGCAAAACTGCCTGTTCCCCGTCCCAGGTCATGGATTTTTTCTTCGAAATGATCCAGGCTTACCCGAAAGGAAACCGGATTGGGGCTATTTGTCAAATTTTCCAATTCTGTGATACGCTGATGCAGGGCCTCTGTCCCATTGGTCAGGACAAGGCAAGGCCGATGAGCGGAAGCCAGCGTCAATATCTTGGGCAGGTCTTTTACCAGAAAAGGCTCGCCGCCCGTGAATGAAAACTGCGTTACGCCCAGTTTCAAGGCTTGTTCAATATAGGGCGCGACATCCTGAAATTTGACAAGCCCAAGCCTTGTATCACCGGGCTTTGAGCCTTCCAGACAGAAATCGCAGGCCAGATTACAGGCCGTTCCTGTATGAAACCAGACTTCCCGAAGCCGATCGCTGTCGATATAGCCCCGCGCATCGCCTTTTGGCGTCTTAGACCAATTTTCTGATTTTTGAAGAATCTCAGCCATAGTTAATTCTGTCCCGGCCCCTAAATTCACTGATCTGCTGATAAAGACTTTGGCGCGCGGGCCTTGGGTCATCCGCCAAATCACCCTGCAATTTAAGGAGATCTGCCTCTATATCAATATCATAACTGGGCGAAATATTTTCCACCGTCATGTCGTTATCCGCGCAATATGTTGCCAAAGCCTGACCGAGCTTATCAGTGCTCCAAGGCAAGCCCCTCAAATCCGGCCAGGGAATGCGCGAGCCCATAAGCGTGACTCCGCCGTCGTCTGCGGGCGATAGCATGATATCCTTGGTCAACAACGCCCGCGCCGCCGCGTCAAAATGCAGTGGCTTTAACATGGGCGCATCGCTGCCCATAAAAATAATCTTGTCAAATCCCCGCCGCCGCAATTCTTGATCTATGGCCCAAAGGCGGGTACCAAGCCCGCCTTCCGGCTGGGCAAGAATCAAGCTGTCCCGATTCAATAATCCTCCCTCCAGTAATCCCATGGCCCAATCCAGATCATCGGGCGATGCCGGCGACAGGACAACGGACCCATATCCAGAATCCGCCCAAGCCCGGGTATCTTCAAGGGCGCAATTCAAGAAAGCTTGGGCAAATATCAACGCCTGCGGCGCCCCAATGGTTTTTGCCAGCCGTTGCTTGCCCTGAAATAAGGCGGGGCGTTTACAGAACAAAATCAGACAAGGCTCGGCGGCCTGTTCCTCATCCATCATGGAGCAAGTCTTTTATGTCGTGAGAATAACGTGAGAAAGACTTTAAAAATTTTGGCGATTTTCGGGGTGAAACTGCGTTTTAAATAATTATTAGCCAGTTTTTTCCAGACGTCGGCCTGAATGGGATAGGGATGAATGGTCGCCCCAATGGCCGATATTTTCAAGCCCGACGTGATCGCCAGCGCCATCTGCGTGATGGATTCGCCGGCGTGGGACGACACCATCGTCGCGCCCAGAATACGTCCCGTTTTCTTATCCACATGAACCCGCGCGAAACCGTCCGTTTCTTCTTCGAGGATGGCCCGGTCAACGTCTGACATCTGCGCGGTCAGGGTAATAATTTTATCGCCTTGTTCAGCGGCCTCTACGGCGGTCATGCCGACATGAGCCACCTCGGGCGAGGTATAAGTCGCCCAGGGCATCACCAGATCACTGACTTTTTTACGGCCAAAAAACAGCGCATTTTGCAGAACAATTTTCGCCATGGAATCGGCGCTATGGGTGAATTGAAAGGCTGAACAAATATCACCGGCAGCATAAATTTTCGAACTTGTGGTTTGCAACCGATCATTCACGGTTACGCCCCGCCCGTGATACTCAACCCCTGCGGCTCCGAGGTTTAATCCTTCAATATTGGGGATACGTCCGGCAGCCACCAGAATTTCATCTGCCTCTATGGTATTGCCATTAACGGTAACCGCTTTATGGCTGCCTGAGTTTTCAGCTTGCGTAACCTTGGCATTGATCAGGATATTCACGCCTTCCTGTTCCAGTTGTTTTGTCAATACCGCGCTGGCATCGGCATCTTCTGTGGGCATGATCCGATCCGCCATTTCAATCAAGGTCACCTCACTGCCAAAACGACAAAATGATTGGGCCATTTCGCAGCCGATGGGCCCGGCCCCTATGATGATCAGCCGTTTTGGCAATTCAGTCAGTGAAAATAATGTCTCATTAGTCAGGGGCGACGCCTCAGCCAAACCTGAAATGGGCGGCAGGGAAGCTCTGGCCCCTGTGGCAATCACGGCCCGATGAAAATTCAGCTTTTTTCCGGAAACTTCGGCGCAGCTAGGGGAGATAAACTGCCCATCCCCTAAAAACACATCAATGCCAAGTGCGGTAAAGCGCTCTACGCTGTCGTGATGGGCCATGTCATTGCGTTTTTTCCGCAGGCCCGCCATCACCTTGGCAAAATCCAAAGTCCCCGCCCCCTCAAAGGTAAAGCCGAATTTTGCGCTTCTTCTTGCTTCATATATGCTATGGGCCGCGCTCAACAAAGCCTTGGACGGCACGCAGCCAAAATTCAAACAATCGCCGCCCAGAAGGTGACGCTCTATCAGGGCGACCTTTGCCCCAAGGCCCGCTGCGCCCGCCGCCGCAACAAGGCCTGCTGGCCCCGCGCCAATCACGACAAGATTATAACGTTCAAGAGGAGCTGGGTTTTTCCAATGGCCCGGATGGAGTTTTTCGACCAGTTCCTGATTATATTTATCATCGGGATAAAGGGCAGTGGTCATGAGCTAACCTCATCATTTTTTTGCGTATCAGCCTTATCTTGGGTTTCTGGCTTATCTTCGGTTTCAGGCATGGCCTTGGCAAGGGCGCGCCGGGCAAGATAAGTCACATAGGCCGTCACGATGACCGTCACGCCAAATCCGATCCAGATAAAATAATTTTGAGCGTCCGCCGCGCCTTGCCCCGGGGCCGAGGCAAGCTCTGTCACGCTGGTGACCAATGACCCAAGATAGGTATAAAGGAACGTGGCCGGCAGCATACCGATGAAGGACGCCAGAATAAAACTTGTGGCCTTAACACCTGTCAGGCCCAAGGCATAATTTAGGAAAACATAAGGGAAAATCGGCGACAGGCGCATTAAGGTAACAATTTTAAGCCCCTCCTCACCCACGGCCTTATCCACCACATCAAACCGTGCATTGCCTTTTATTTTTTTCTCAACCCAGGGCCGCATACGGCCCCGCGCGAGGCTAAAGGCGACAAAAGCAGCTATGACGCTGACCGGTGACACCAAAAGCGTCCCCCAGAAAGGCCCGTATAAAAAACCCGCGCCCAGCGTTAAAATAGACCCCGGAATGAGCATCACCGCCGCGACAATATAAATGATGGCATATATGGCCACGCCCCACGCGCCGCTGGCCTTAACCCACATGATCAGGCTTTGCATCCATTCATGAACCGGCCAGAATATGCTCACCCCGATTAATGCGGCAACAATCACCACAATTTTTATAAAACCCTTCATCTATTCTACTTTCCCTTAGATTCATACTTGAGCCGACTTAAAGTAATATCAGTTCTATTTGACCCAAAGGCTAGAATGATTTTGCGGGTATTGCTCAGCCATTCGCCCGATGTCCAATACCACCAGACGTCTGACCAAAAAATCATACATGACCATTAACTTGAGTCAAATAGAACCGGATATTGATCTAGCATATCTATTATAAAAATTGCGGTAAAGATTTCGTGATCATTTTGTGAAGTGACAGATTGTGGGGCGTGAACAGGCCTAATGTAAGGCTAATTTAACAACATGGGTCTGCCGCTTGCCCTTGTCCATCAACCTGTACAGCCCCCTCAAAAGGCAATGTTGTCCCGCAGCCCTCAAAAATGCCGAAATGCCGTGAAAAATCACCAATAAACTGAAAATGCGCCTTAAAGCGGGTATCCTGCAGCATCGCCCATGTATTGCCGCAAACCGGAAAGACCCGCCCTGTTGCGATGGTATGATGCTTATCCAGAATAAA
>UOFW01000181.1_pt1 | contig 28124 bp, 23 predicted proteins | sample 1989241 | NCBI WGS metagenome assembly UOFW01 (sample SAMEA4712195, study PRJEB27164) | hydrothermal vent metagenome | biome: marine basaltic hydrothermal vent biome; feature: marine hydrothermal vent; material: mineral | place: Pacific Ocean | collected 2011-06-14/2011-07-23 | depth 1719 m | reverse complement strand
CGTGGCGGGCAGCACCATTTTAACCGTCAGCGGCAATGCGCAAAAACTGCTTACCGCCGAGCGGGCCGCGCTGAATATTTTGCAACATTTATCGGGCATTGCCACGCTCACCCGGGCTTACATGCGCGAGATTGATCATACGGACTGCCGCCTGCTGGATACCCGAAAAACCATCCCGGGGTACCGGAAACTGGCCAAATATGCCGCCCGCATGGGCGGGGCCATAAACCACCGGATGCGGCTTGATGACGGATTGCTGATCAAAGACAACCATATCGCCCGCATTGGCAGCATCAAAGCCGCCATCGAGGCCGCCAAAACCTATGACACAAGTGCCAGCACCATCGGCATCACGGTCGAATGCGATAGTCTGGCCCAAGCCGAAGATGCGGTGATTGCCGGCGCGGATCGTCTGCTGCTGGATAATATGAGCAATGAGATGTTGCGTAGCGCCGTCAAGCAATATAAAGGCCGCGTCAAGCTCGAAGCCTCCGGCGGCGTGACGCTTGAGACCATAAAAGCCATCGCCGAGACCGGCGTCTATTATATCTCCGTCGGCCGCATCACCCAATCCGCCCCCGCCGTTGATATCGGGATGGATTATCTTGATTAGAGGCAATGTTATCGGGCGGCTTCTGGCCCATATATTCGGTTCGTCAGCCAGCCGCAGAATTTCCAGAGTATCCAGACCAGAAGGATAGACAGATAGCCATCAAGGGCATAATGCCAAGCCAGATGAACCGAGCCGATTTGAATGAGAATGAGAAATATCAGCATACCATAGCCGATATATTTGCTGACCTCCCGTCCTGAAAAATAGAGCAAGGCGGCAATGGCCACATGCATACTGGGCATGGCCGAAATACCGCTGCCGATTCCCGTATCATTTTTCAGATAATCGGCCCACAGCATGTCTTGCGTGTTCAAGGCAAAAATACCAAAAACACTATCCTCATATTGTTTGTCAAATGCTTTCAGGGCGTCCATCAATGGCCCGAAAATAGAATGATCACCGACAATATCACCGTAATAAACCGGCCCCGCAGAAGACATAAATACCGCAAGAAGCGAGCCGATCAGCGGCCATGAAATAACGAAAGCAAATAAAAACTGCATCCGTTGCCGGTCAAAATGCACATTCACGATCATCCATAAAACGTAAGAGAACATAATGAAAAACCACAGATTATAAACAAAATTCAGCATGACAGACAGAAATGCCGTGCCAAAAATACCATGGGTAATGCGCCAGGGATCAATGCCAAAATGCAGAAATCGGTCGGCCTTCATCAAGAATTCATCAAGGTAAAAAGGCTGCACCAGATGGATAACCGATTTCATGGATGAAAATAAGGACATGAATGTTGGCAGAAAAAGCATCGGCACTAAAAATGCCATCATATAATTGGCATTAAGCCAACCCGCCAGAAAGTCCGTTTTTATGCGGGCTAGCCCCCTCTCCTGATCCTCATACCCCAGATACCGAAACATATAAGACAGGCTTTTAACCAGCAGCACCAGAACAAGGCTTACCACCAGAATACCCGCGTAAAGTGACGGCTTGAAATGGTCGAGGAGATCATAACCCCACAGGGTGACATAGACCGCAGAGGCCTGCGCGGCAAATAAACACAGCAAAATTATATTGCCCTGCAATGTGGCCCGCGCCACCCCCATATTCCCCTTTAAAACAACCGCATGATCCATGAAATAACCCGATTTTCCTCTGTTTAATCCTCTTGGAAAATATCGCTCATGCATTAATATTTTACAAAGATCATGTTAAAAGATTGTTTTCTGCTCTGCGCCGTATAATTCTTTGACTATATAGCCAAATGATAGGATGGTTATTTTCTCAGCCAGCGGAAATCCTTTTTCGAAAAGGCGTAGAAAATCAGGAATATCCCGCTGAGGCTGGTAAAAAGGCCCAGACTTGCGGCAAATATCAGCAAGAGGCTGTTGAAATCAGACCGCTCATCATAATCCATAATATGCAGCATCCAAAAGAAATCAAACAGGCGCCAGATATCCGACCTTACCGTAATCACTCGCGCCAGATCCGGCGAGACATAAAAGCTGCTGTTCACATCATCGTCAAAATTCACCTTCCATATGGGCAGGGGCCGGCCCCGTATTTCACCATATTCTTCTGGGTCCGTGACATATTCAATGGACAGATATTCACCCGTCCACTGATAGACTTTCGTTGCAATGGCAATGGCCTGCGCCCGCGTTATTGGCTTGAGCAGTTGACCATTTTTGGCATCAATAAATTTTACCCCGTCCGAAAATTTAACTTCATAAGCCGCCTGACCATTTCGGGAGAATAAGCGAATATTGGTAATTTCCTCGCCTTCGTTCCGGGCCAGAATATCGCGCGCAGTAACGGTCACCTCAACCATATTGATGGGGGCGGCTTTTGCTGTTTTATGCCACAGATGGTCGCCATGCACATCTTCGATCGGCACATAAGACATAAGAAAACCGCTTGCCGTCCATAATACCAGTTGAATCCCGATAATCAGCGCAAGCCATTTATGGGTGCGGCGCAATATCAAATTATAATTCATACCATTCGGCTTTCAGGAATATTGAACAGAATTTACAGATATTATTGCGCCATCATTGTTTCATCATGGCATCACGCTTGGCTTTGAATTCATTGCCTTCGCGCCAGTTGGGAAAACTGTCTTCCTGTGATAATTGCAACCCGATCTTATAGATCAATTCCAAATCCTGAACCGCGCCTGTCATATCCCAGTCTTCGGAATATTCATCGCCCGGCTTATGATAGCGATTGGCGGTATAATCCGCTTTTTTATCCATCAACCATTGGCGGCCATGCTTAACGCTGTTAACGCCCGGGCTGAAATATAACGCCGGCACGCCTTGCTTGGCGAGGCTAAAGTGATCAGAACGATAAAATGTGCCTCTTTCCGGTTTGGGATCAGGATTGGCAATACGTTTCTGTTTGGCCACTGCCTGATCCACATAATCATCCAAAGCGGAATTGCCGTAACCAATGATGGTCACATCATGGGTTGGCCCGTGATAGGCCAATACATCCATATTAAGCGCGGCCACGGTCTTATTTAAAGGGACAATGGGGTTCGCACCGTAATAGGCGGAACCAAGCAGGCCTTGCTCCTCTGCGGTAACCGCCATAAACATGATGGAGCGACGCGGCTTTTGCGCGCCAGACATATAGGCATTGGCAAGCTCGATCAATCCGGCGGTACCGCTGGCATTATCCGCAGCCCCGTTATAAATCTGATCGCCTTCCAGAGAAATGTCTTTCCCCATATGATCCCAATGAGACATATGAATGATAAATTCATCTGCTCTGTCCGTTCCCGGCAATATGGCCACAACATTATTGGACACCACGCGGCGAATTTTATTTATTAAATCAACAGACATATTCGCCTTTAAAGAAACAGCCTTGAATTCTTTCGTTGCCGCCGCTGCCGTCAGGGCCTGATAATCAAGTCCTGCATCTGCGAAGATTTTTGCCATTTCATGGCCCGGCATCCATGATTCCACGGCGACCCGTGACATATTTCCGTCGACGCTTTCCAGACCAATTTGTGGGCCGGCCCAGCTTCCGGAAACCACTTCCCAAGGATAGGACGCCGGCGCTGTTTCATGAATGACAATTACAGCTTCTGCCCCCTGCCGGGCGGCTTCTTCATATTTATAGGTCCAGCGGCCATAATATGTCATGGCATTCCCGGTGAAAAGCGCAGGATCCTGCGTGGCATAGCCGGGGTCATTGACCATGACGACAACGGTTTTTCCGCGCACGTCCAATCCGTCATAATCATTCCAGTCATATTCAGGGGCCACAATACCATAGCCCACGAAAATCATTTCACTGTTGGTGACCGATTGCGCCTCGACAACGCGTTTGGTCCAGCCCATAAAACCCGGGCCATATTCAAGTTCCCTGTCCCCATCAGGCGTCGCAATCGTCATGACCGCACCGGGCGACAGGGTCACCTCAACCATATTTGCACTTTGGAAAAAGCTATCGCCATTTCCCGGTTTCAGGCCAATTTTTTCAAATTCCTGCTTCAGGAAATTAATGGTTTTCTCTTCGCCGATAGTGGCTGGCGCACGGCCTTCAAATTCATCCGATGCCAAAATCCTGAGATTCTGTGTCAGCCGTTCTGCATCAATATTGATTGCCGCCTGCTCTGGCGGCTCTTTATAAAATACCGATATGGTTAAAACAATTAATAGCGCCGCCATAATCCACAGAATTTTTTTCATTATAATATCCCTTTATAAATAACTTTTTCGAAGGCTAGCATATATCCACATCTGTAAAAAGTTCAAAATTACAGTTTTTTAGGGGGTCTTAATGGCCCGTTCAAATGTTGCGGCATCTATATTCCCGCCGCTGAGCAACAGACATATGGTTTTTCCGCGCACATCAATCTTGCCCGAAAGCAAGGCCGCCAATGCTGCCGCGCCGCCCGGCTCCACCACAAGTTTAAGTTTCTCCCAAGCGTATTTTACGGCGATCAAGGCTTCTGCGTCATTTATTGTCAGAACGGACGTCACATATTTTTGCATAATACTCAACGTCATAGGCCCCGGCGCATGGGTGAGCAAGGCATCACAAACAGATCCGGAATGGCGGCTGTTTGACATGATCTTGCCCGCCGCAAGGGAGCGTTTCACATCATCAAACCCTTCTGGCTCAACACCATATATCTCTGTTGCCGGGCGCATGGATTTTATGGCCGTTGCGCAGCCGGATATCAATCCCCCGCCGCCAACGGGGCTAAAAAACTGATCAAATTCAGCCGCCATTTCCATCCCCTGTTCCATGATTTCCAGCCCAACGGTTCCCTGCCCGCAAATGACGTGAAAATCTTCGAATGCCGGTACAATAACCGAGCCATATTTTGCCGCAATATTTTTGGCAATATTTTCACGACTTTCGGTTTCCCGGTCATATTCAACAACTTCCGCGCCATAAGCAATGGTGTTATCCCGTTTCATTACCGGCGCATCTGACGGCATGACGATGATGGCTTTAAGGCCCAGAATTTTCGCCGCTGCGGCCACGCCCTGCGCATGGTTTCCCGATGAAAACGCCACAACGCCGCGCGACTTCTCCTCAGGCGTTAATTGACATAACCGATTATAGGCCCCGCGAAATTTAAAAGCGCCGACCCTTTGTAAATTTTCAGGCTTGATAAATACGCGCGCCCCAAGCCGTAAAGAAAGCGGAATTGATTCCATAAGCGGCGTTTTCACCGCAACGCCTTTCACACGCTTTGCCGCGTCCTTAATGTCTTGTAACGAGGGTAAAGCCGGGGCATCCATGCGAAATCTCCATGATATTTTTTTATTATTTATAGACCTTTCTGGACAGAATAAAACAAAAATGTAGAATGGCCTTTCAGGAAATTATCAAGGTCACAGATGATATGCAGAGTTTTACAACAATCACCATTTTAACCGGAATAATTTTTCTATCAACCTTGTGCATGACCAAGGCTCAGGAAACAAACCTGATCTTAAATGATGTCGCCCAAGATGACGATGGGGATGGGGATGATACTGATATGATTTTAGATGATATTGATATGATTTTACGTGATTATCATGTGATTATCTTGGAAAATCAGTCGGAAGTATCCCTTCATGTTGGTTTTGATTATACCCAAGGCGATTATGGCAACCTGACAAATACTAAAATGATTTATATGCCCATATCACTCAATTATACAGTTGAGGCATGGCGCTTTCGTGTCAGCAGTGGATATATTAGCGTCATGGGCGAAGAGAATATTATCCCCGGCATTGGGTTTGCGACCCTGCTAACTGACCCCTCTGTAGGTGATATTGGCCAAGGCAACGATAACGGCATTGGCGATATTTTCCTTAGCACGACCTATGCCTTTAATGAATTAAGAGCAGATAATTTATATTTTGATATTACCGCACAGATTAAAATTCCCACCACAGGCGTAGCTAAAGGTTTAAGCACAGGGAAAACGGACTTTAGCCTGCAGTTCGGCATGACTAAAATAATAGGAAACTTCTTGCCATTTGCCACATTTGGCTATCGTTATGTTGGCAAAACAGAATATTATGATCTGCAGAATATCTGGTTCGCCTCGCTCGGCATGGCCTATTATCTGAACCGTGATATAACGTTAGGCCTGTCATATGACCTAAGAAAGTCGGTTAATGTCAACACGACCAACCTGCAGGAAATACAGGTCTATATGGATTATCGCTTTCCAGAAAGCTGGGGGACAGAAAATTGGGGGGCGTATTTTTATGGCATCACAGGATTAAGTGACAATAGCCCCGATATCGGCGGCGGATTTCAGTTAAAATATTATTTCTAGAGAAAAAGGCCTGCCATCCCCTCAATTTTTATGGGCCTCAATATTCTATTTCTAATCCAGCACGTGAATATCATCAAGAACTTCTTTTGCTTCCATGCTGCCGTTTCGGGCCGCCTCATTCAGCCATAATTCGGCCAGGACAGCATTTTTTTTCGTCCCTTCCCCAAAGGCATACATTAAACCTGTGACCAATTGCGCATCACGCATACCTTGCTGGGCAAGAGACAGGCAAAGGCGGTGGGCATAAGAAAATTTTGAACTTACGAATGCCTCCAGACATTTTTTTTCAGAATCCGGATTCTGAATTTTAGCCATTTCCAGCGGGGCATTTGTCCGCGTGGCGGCCTGCGATACAGCCGCCGACGTGATAAAAACGGCACTTGAAATTAAAAGAACTAATTTATTCACCATCAGAAAAACCCTTACTCTATTAACAATATTTCCGCATATAAGCGGCCCTGCTCATGACTAAGCAATTTATAGGCCAAACTAATTTTACTCTTAAATATCAATGCATTATCAACCAGAGCAAAAGAAATGAATCATAAGTATGATAAAACTGTATCAAATTCTTTACAGTTTGTTAATAGATTGTGTCATTTTGGGATAATGGGCTCAAATTGACGCCCAAAAAGCTGCCAAAAAAGAGCGGGTTATTTCAAACGTATCACTTTGATAATAGTTCTTTTCGTAGGTACAATCATATTAAACCCCCCGATCGCACCTTTTTTAATGATAACCTCGAATTTTCCTTTTGGAAGACGAATTTTACGGCCATCTTTTTGCTTCCAAACCTGACCGTTTTCCATGAATAAAACGAACTTTTCTGTTGCCGTATAAACTAATTTCTTAACCTTTAAGGTAATTTTTTTCAGATCTTTCTCTTCGTCTTTCTTTTGTTTTACCCGTACGGCCTTCACAGGCGATTCCCGCAATTGTGTTTTCCCAAAACCAGCGATTTTCTCCTGCTTGGTTGGTATCACTTTCTGAATGACCTCTGAACTTCCAGATATATTTTTTGCTGCGGAATCAAAACAAGCCAAACGGCGCGTACCATCAATAATTTTTACACATTCCAGCATGGCATTCGGCGGCGCTGCCCGGGCCGGGCTAAGGGTCAAAATAATACTGCCTGAGAATATAAAGAATATTGCGGCTTTGTTGATCATCATGTCTTCCCTCGAGGTTATATATTTTCTGAACTTAATAGTCCCTTATTTGGTTATAGTGTAATTGGCACCTGTCAGTTTTACCAAGCTTTTTTACGATTAATATTTTTTTCGATTCATTCAACAACATCCTTTAAATTCACAATAAAATATCGACAAAAATCAAAATGATAATATATACTTATGATATGCCACAATATCAATTTGTCTTAGCAAGGATTTAAGCTATGCCACAATATCGTTCAAAAACATCAACCCATGGCCGAAATATGGCAGGCGCGCGGGCCTTATGGCGGGCAACAGGTGTCAAGGATGAAGATTTCGGCAAGCCGATCATTGCCGTGGTCAATAGCTTCACCCAGTTTGTTCCGGGGCATGTCCATTTAAAAGACCTTGGCCAAATGGTGGCGCGGGAAATTGAACGGCACGGCGGCATTGCCAAGGAATTCAATACCATAGCTGTCGATGACGGGATTGCCATGGGTCATGATGGTATGCTTTACTCTCTGCCCAGCCGTGAAATTATCGCCGATAGCGTGGAATATATGGTCGAGGCTCATTGCGCGGACGCCATGATCTGCATTTCCAACTGTGACAAAATCACCCCCGGCATGTTAATGGCAGCGCTCCGATTGAATATTCCGGCAATTTTTGTCTCTGGCGGGCCCATGGAAGCCGGCAAGACAAGCAGCATAAATCATAAACTGGATCTTGTGGATGCCATTATCATGGGCGTTGACCCAACGGTAAGTGATGAGATCGTTGAAGAGGTCGAGCGCGAGGCCTGCCCCACTTGCGGGTCATGTTCCGGCATGTTTACCGCCAACAGCATGAATTGCCTGACAGAGGTTTTGGGGATGTCTTTGCCCGGCAATGGCACTTTGCTCGCCACCCACGCCGACAGAAAGGAATTATTCCTCAAAGCCGCAAGAATCATTACCAAAAACACCAAAGCTTATTATGAAGATAATGACCATTCTGTTCTGCCAAGATCCATTGCAAATTTCAAAGCCTTTGAAAATGCCATAACACTTGATATTGCTATGGGTGGTTCGACCAATACCGTGCTTCATCTGCTGGCCGCCGCGCAGGAGGCAGAAGTTGATTTCACCATGGATGATATTGACCGGCTCTCGAAAAAAGTGCCCAATATCTGCAAACTGGCCCCGGCCACACAAGAATATCATATGGAAGATGCTCACCGAGCGGGCGGCATCATGAGCATTCTGGGGGAATTGGAAAAAGGCGGCCTTCTCCACCGCGACTGTGGCACTGTCAGCGGCAAAAGCATCGCGGAACTCATTCAGAAATATGATATTACCCGCACGACCGATGATGACATACTGACCTACTTCAGAGCCGCACCGGGCGGCGTTAGAACCACCGAAGCCTTCTCTCAAAACCGCCGGTATACGACCCTTGACCTTGACCGGGAAGGCGGCTGCATTCGTTCCGTGGAAAACGCCTATAGCCAAGACGGCGGGCTTGCCGTTCTGCAGGGGAATATCGCCCTTGATGGCTGCATCGTTAAAACCGCCGGCGTGGATGATGAAAATTTAACCTTCACCGGCCCCGCCCGCCTGTACGAAAGTCAGGAGGATGCCGTTAAAGGCATCACGACCGGCAAAGTGCAAGCCGGAGACGTCGTCATCATTCGTTATGAAGGCCCTAAAGGCGGCCCCGGCATGCAGGAAATGCTCTATCCCACATCATACTTAAAAGCCATGGGGCTTGGCAGTAAATGTGCGCTGGTCACAGATGGGCGTTTTTCCGGCGGCACATCGGGCTTAAGCATTGGTCATGTCTCTCCAGAGGCGGCTTCCGGCGGGGCGATTGCATTGGTTGAAAATGGTGATGTGATTGACATTGATATTCCCCGCAGGGTCATCCGCATCGACATTTCCGATCAGGAACTGGCGAAACGCCGAAAACTCATGAATGCCAAGGGCGAAGATGGCTGGAAACCAACAGCCCCTCGCCCCCGCAAGGTCTCAAAGGCCTTGCAGGCCTACGCCCTGATGGCATCATCAGCAGATAAGGGGGCTATTAGAGATATTTCCAACCTAGAAATCCGGAAAAATTCGCATAAGTAAAAAATTATCAATCAAACACATTTAAGGCTTGAGTAAGATGTCTGGCTATCTGATGATTACTTTGACCGGACTTCTTTAAACTATACAGGCCTTTCTTATATTCTTCTTTGGCCTTATCCGGATCATTCTGTCTTTTATACATCGTGCCAAGTTTATAATGGGCATAAGCGACCGTAACTGAGGACTTGGATCCATCTACGATCTTTCGATATAGTTTTTTTGCTTCTTCATATTGCTCAAGGATAACCATTTTATCGGCAATTATAATATGATCAGATTGCTCAAAAGCCAAAGCCGGTTGCGCCACCCCGAAGAAAAGTGATGCCCCTAAAAATACTATACTAAAGTTACGCCATACTCTCATTTATTCATCCGCCTGTTTAAAAGTTACCATTGTTATTTTTACGATTTATCTTTTATAATCCCTAATACTTTATGAGCAATTAAAAAATGAAAGATTTTGATTCAAAAAATGTTAAATTAAACCTTAAATTCCATCACTCATTGATCTTTCGTAATAATTAACATAAGAATCTGAATATAAAATGAATGATAACTCATATCCTGCATCACATCATAAACCGCATTCATTAATGCGCGCGGCCTACCTGTTGTTAACCATATTAATTCTTCTGTATTCTCCCCTTGTCTTTGCCGAAAAAAACATAGAAAAAGGCCTCCCACAGAAAAACCTTAAGCCCCAAATAGGCCTTGTCTTAAGCGGAGGCGGTGCGCGGGGCGCGGCTCATATCGGGGTGTTAAAAATTTTAGAAGAGATGGATATTGCCATAGATATGATCGCTGGCACCAGTATGGGGGCTGTCGTGGGCGGTCTTTATGCCTCTGGTTATACGGCCATTGAAATTGAGCAAATTGTCCATGACATTGACTGGCAAAATATATTTGACGATCGCACCGAGCGCAAAGATATACAATTTCGCCACAAAAGAACTGACGATGACCGGCTCATGGATTTCAAACTCGGCTTTAAAGATGGAAAAATCATTTTCCCAAAGGGGTTGATTAAAGGTCAGAAACTTTTGCTACAATTAAAACAACGAACTTATCCGGTTCAAAATATCAAAAATTTTGACGATCTGCCCATTCGTTTTCGGGCCATCGCAACAGATATAGAAACGGGCAAGGCCGCCATATTGAAAAAAGGTGATCTGGGCCTTGCCCTGTTTGCCAGCATGTCAATTCCGGCTCTGATGCCGCCGGTAGAACTGGATGGACGTCTGCTGGTCGATGGCAGTGTGGCCAACAATGTGCCTATTGATATTGTCCGAAATATGGGGGCAGATTTTATCATTGTGGTTGATGTGGGCAGCCCTCTCCTGACAAAAGAAAACATAACATCTGTCTTGAGCGTAACAGACCAGTTAATCCGCCTTCTGGGCCATAATAATTCTTTGCGCCAAATAAACGCTCTGAAAAAATCAGACCTTGATCATATTATTATCCGCCCGGATTTGGCCAATTTCACAAATGGCGACTTTATGAAGATAACCGAGGCTATTCCAAAAGGCGCCCTTGCCGCCAGCAAATTTAAAGCAGAATTAAGCCAATATGCCAATACGAACAATATACAATTGGTTACAAATAAATTGCCCCTTATCATAGAATTTGTCCGTATCGAAAATGATACTAATCTATCTGATCAAATGATATTGCGGCATCTGGAAATCAAAACGGGGTTGCCTCTGTCGCCTGAAGAGCTCAATAAAAAAATAGCAAAAGTATATGGCCTGGAGGCATTTGAACGCGTATCCTACGACCTCATTACCGAGGATGGAAAAACAGGTGTTTTGATTAAAGCTACGGCAAGCTCCATTGGCAAGAATCATATTCGTTTCGGCCTGTTATTATCCGATAATCTAAAAGGCGATAGCAGCTATAGCCTGCTGTCCAGCCTGACAATGACTGAGGTGAATGACCTTGGCGCTGAACTGCGGTTTGACGCGGAAACAGGGGAAAAATTATTACTCGCCGGAGAATATTATCAACCGCTTAACATCGTCTCTAACCTGTTCATTTCAGGAAAGGCTTCCATCGGCGCGAGAAATAGTTCAGTCTTTGAAGATGGCACAATCACAGAGGAATTACGCGTTTCTGCCATCGATTTTAGGGCCTTTGGCGGTTTGTTACTGGGCACATGGGGCGAAATTAAAGCCGGGATGAGCCGGCAATGGATTAAAGTTCGTGAAAATGATGGAAGCTTTTCATTCTTTAGCGGAGAAAGATTCGTCTCTTCGGCCATAATTGCTCAATTAAACGTCGATACATTTGACCGTATTAGCTTCCCCAAGGACGGGCTTAGGGTATCCATGACCTATTACGGTGCCCGAAAAATTCTTGGTGGAAATAATGAATTTAATCTTTTTCAAGCCGGGGGACGATATGTCAAAACTTTTGGTAAAAACACATTGGGTTTTGCCTTTGCGGCAGGGGCAACCTTCAGTCGCGACGGCCAAGTGCCTTCTGCCTTTTCAATGGGGGGTTTTCAATTCATGTCTGGTCTTGCGAAGGAACAGCTCACCGGTGCCTTCCTTGGTTATGGAGCAATCCGTTATCACAGACAGTTAACAAAAGAACAGCTCAATGTTATTGATTTACCCATTTATATCGGCGCTTCACTCGAAGCGGGTAACGTTTGGAATAATAAAAATGATGTGAGTTTTCGGTCCTTGATTTTTGCCGGCAGCGTCTTTCTTGGCGTAGACAGTCCCATCGGGCCAATATATTTAGGATTTGGTATGACAGATCGTAATGAGCAATCCCTGCATTTCTCATTAGGGCAATCTTTTTAATTCAAAGAACTATAGAATCAGCTTCTAACAACAATAATTTATCGTATATTTCGATGAATGAGCCTCAGTTCTTGAGGATCATACCCCTCATCATTTCCCTTAACATCTTAAATAAGCCTGTTCCAATAATTGACTTACATCATACTTAAATTCTGTTGCATACCTTATAATTGGTCAATCAAAATACATCATTCTATTAATTTAATACATTAATTATATTAATTAAAATACTATAATTACTTAATTTTTTTATTTTATAGAAAATTTTTCATTGCTAAAACATGTATTTTTTATTAACATACCGAATGGTCGGTTAATTAATTTTACAGACAAAAATAAGGACATTTAACAAAGCAGCCCGCCCAAGGAGAAAGATATGTCGCCAATAGAAGCATGGGGAATGTTTTTTGTAAGCAAAGGCAAGCCGCTGGAAAAACGCGGCTTTCTCATCGATGATATTTCCGATGAGGATGTGGTCGTAAAAGTCGCGGGATGCGGTCTTTGCCATACGGACTTGGGATTTATATCAGGCGAAGTAGGCACCAAGCATGACCTCCCCCTGATCCTTGGCCACGAGATTAGCGGCACAGTGGAATTTTCCGGAAAAAATTATCAAAGTCTGTTGGACAAAAAAGTCATCATTCCTGCGGTTCTGCCTTGCGGGAAATGTGTGTTGTGCGCAGCAGGTCGTGACAATATCTGCCAGCATCAATTAATGCCCGGCAATGATTTTAATGGCGGTTTTGCCAGTCATATAAAGGTCCCTGCCCGCTTTCTGTGTCAGATACCTGATAATCTTGGGGATTTCAAACTGCAGGATATGTCTGTCATCGCCGATGCCATTACAACCCCCTATCAATCCATGATCCGTAGCGGCTTAAAGAAAGATGATTTGGCTATCGTCATTGGCACGGGCGGTGTCGGGTTATATATGGCCCAGCATGCCCATAATAGGGGCGCAACGGTCATTGCACTGGATATTGACGAGACAAAAATTGCCGCCGTTAAACAGCAGGGCGCTGATTTCGGCATCTGCACCGCAGGCATGGACAGCCGCGATATTAAAAGCCAGATCCGCGCACTGGTTAAGGCGCATAAGCTGCCCAAATATCAATGGAAGATATATGAAACCAGCGGGTCGATAGCGGGTCAAAATGTGGCCTTTTCTTTGTTAACTTTTGCCGGAACGCTTGGCATTATTGGCTTCACCATGGGTAAATTAGAATTACGCCTAAGCAATATCATGGCCTTTGATGCTGACATATTTGGCAATTGGGGCTGTAGTCCAAAATATTATCCGGCGGTCGTCAAGGGCGTTTTGGACGGCAGCATCAACTTGCGGGATAATATAATTGAATATCCATTATCCCAATTAAACGACGTTATCACACTGGCCAATGCCCATAAATTGAGCCGCCGTGCCATTATGGTTCCAGATTAGGAATAATGAGAATGACCTATCAAACACTTGAAATAATAGAAAAATATGACGGTCAGGTTGCTGAAGTGGCCCTCATTGATCCACCCGCAAATATCCTGACCAAAGCCATGATGGCGGAAATTAGAAATTTCCTGAAAGATGACCTGAATAACCCGAACCGGAAAATCATAATTTTTACGGGGGCCGGGAATCATTTCAGTTTTGGGGCAAGTGTTGAAGAACATACTGCCGAGATGGTGGATGAAATGCTGCCGGGCTTTCATTTGATGATCGGCGATATTCTGTCCCACCCCGTTCCGACTTTGGCGAAAGTATCCGGCCTGTGCCTTGGCGGCGGCTTTGAACTGGCCATTGCCTGCGGCATGATATTTGCGGATGAGAAATCAAAATATGCGGTGCCGGAAATCCAGCTTGGGGTCTTCCCTCCGGTGGCCGCGGCCTTGCTTCCTTTTCTGGGCAATGGCGTCATGGCGGTACATATGCTGCTGTCGGGTGCCAAAGTTACCGCGCGGGAAATGCGAGACGCCGGCCTTATTAATCACATCACCAAGGGCGCGGATTTAGACCAATATGTTGATGAATATCTTGGGCAGAATATCCTGCCCCATAGTGCCAGCAGTTTGCGATTTGCCAATCGGGCCGTACGGATGAGCATAAACACCCACTACCGTCAGCATATCTGCGATCTTGAACGTTTGTATCTGAATGAATTGATGAACAGCTATGACGCCGTCGAAGGCATCAATGCTTTTCTGGCAAAAAAACCACCCATATGGAAAAATATTTAAGCCCCAATAAGAGAAAGCAGCGCAGAAATAGAAAGTATTGGTCATGAACATTTTAAAATCTGATATTGAGCTCGGAGAATTCACGCCCAATGTCGGGGTTATGTTTCTTAACAATAGGGATGCCTATGGGTCATCACCAGCTTTCGCAGAGCACCGTTCTGGAGACTATAAATATTGGTCATGGTCTGAATTAACCCGGGATATAATTTCTCTTTCCGCCCATTTGCTCCGCAGCGGCCTTGACCCTGAAGATGACAAGCTGAGCCGGGTTATATTCATTGCAGGTAATACGTACCGCAGGCTGGTGACGGAAATGGCTGTCATGAGCTGCGGACTGGTGAGCGTGCCAATTTTCGCCAAATATCCCAATCCATTAATGGAGGATTTAATCAAATTCTCCGAGGGGGCCATGCTGGTCAGTGACTCGCCCGAAAAAATAGCTTCTTTGAAGGCAGCTTGCCATCCTGAAAGATTACTTCTGTTATCTCCAAAGGCAGAGGGGGCGGATATCGATGCCAAAGAACTTACTTTCTTTGATGACGCCGCTGCCCATGAAACAAGCCCGGAAACAATTGATAATATAGAGAAAATTTTCCAAAATGTCGCCCCGCCCCAATTGGCTATGATCATGTATACATCTGGCACCAGCGGCTTTCCCAAAGGCGTCCAGCTTCATCACAGCAACATCATGAGCCAGCAAAAGGCCTTGGAATTATTATGGCACCCGAAGCCAAAAATGCGGTTTCTATGCTATCTGCCGTGGCACCATAGTTTTGGCGGCCTGTTTGAACGGTTTTTTGCGCTGCATTCCGGTGGATGCCTTGCCATTGATGACAGCTTTGGCAAGGATATAGACCGATTGCTTGAAAATTTCTCTGTGATCAAACCTCATGTCTATTTCAGTGTTCCTGTGATCTATCAGGCGATTATCGGCAAGATTCTCACCTCTGAAAAAGCCGAAAAAGATTTTTTCCATGATGATCTGAAATTTATTTTTACCGCTGCGGCCCCCTTGCCGCTCAGCACCTCTGACGTCTTTCGCAAAATGAATATCCCTGTCCTCGAAGCATGGGGGCTGACCGAAACATCGCCCTGCTGCACATTGACCGATTTTAGCATGGACCGCATTCCGGGTATTGTCGGCTTTCCCATTCCGGGCGTTGAACTTACCCTTGGCGCGGATAACGAGCTTCTTGTGCGCGGCGCAAATGTTATGAGCGGCTATTTTCATAACGAGCCAGCCACCAACAAAGCCCTCACCAAAGGCGGCTGGTTCCATACTGGTGATATTGGCGATATTACGCCGGACGGGATTAAAATAATCTCCCGCAAAGAAAGAATGTTTAAACTGAGCAACGGCGAGAAGTTATTTCCCGCCAATATTGAAGAAAATGTCTGCCGGCGCTGTAAATTTGTTAAATATGCCTATGTTTTTGGCTCCGGGCAGAAAAACCCCTTCATGCTGATATTCCCCAATTCAGAATTGATGGCGGCCAGCCTGCGCAACCAAATGGATGATCCGGTGTGCAAGTTCCCCGGCGATTGTCAAAGCCTGTCACACTGCTTATCAAGCTGCGTGGAAGAGATCAATAACTATCAATTAACCGGTTTTGAACGTATCGGCAAAGCATTGGTAGTGCAGCGGGAATTAACGCTGGAAGAGAATGAATTAACCCCGTCCTTTAAACTTATTCCCCGGCGGATAGAAGAAAAATATAAACCCTATATCGATGCTATGCAGGGTGAAGATTATGACAATCTTCCGCCAGATGCCTTTGTAATTATATTGGAGTAGGCCTATGAAAACCCATTATGGCATCATTGGATTCGGCCCCGTTGGCCGTGTTTTCGCCGCACATCTTCTGCAGGCCGGACACCGGGTTTCTGTTTTATATCGCAATCCGAATGTTGCCATTGCCATGCGCGGACACCCCCTTGGCGTCGAAGGTGAACTTACGGCCACAGCGCAGGTAACAGATCTTTATTCCAGTCTGCAGGATTTTCTTGATACAGATATGAAGGTGATCCTCATCTGTACAAAAAGCGCAGATTCATTGACCCTGTTAAAAGAAATCAAAATGATGAAACACCGGGAAGATATCATCTTCCTCTCTTGCCAAAATGGTCTGGATACCGAACATCAAATCAGCGATATCTTTGGTCCCGGACATACCCTTCGCATGTCGGTAAATATGGGCTGCGGCAAATCGTCTGAAAATATGGTGCGGGTCAGCTTTGCCATGCGGCATTATTTATCTTTGATGCCGGATATTGATGCGACCCTCATTCATCAAATTGCTGCGGATTTTACCAATAGCGGGCTAGACCTTGAAGTACGCGAAGATTACCGCACCGAGGTCTTTAAAAAAGCCCTGCTCAATTCGTCCCTCGGCAGCCTGTGCGCCCTCACCCGCAAAACCATGAGCAATGTCATGCGCCGCAATTATATGCGAAAAATGGTGGCCCAGATTATCAGCGAAGGCATCCGCATCGCGCAGGCCATGAATATCCACATCACGGATGATTTTCTGGAAGATGCGCTCAGCTACCTTGAGAAAGGCGGCAATCACAAGCCATCAATTTTGATCGACATCGAAAATAATAAAGTCACCGAAAATGAATATATGTGCGGAAAATTAAATCAATATGCCGAGCAATATGGGGTCGAAGTGACCCTGATCCCGATCATCTATAATCTCATTAAAACCACTGAAAGTCCAAAATGAAAAGAATTAAAGCCATAGGCGTGGTTGGCGCCGGAACAATGGGGGCGGCCATTGCCCAGCATTTTCTGATGAAAAATCTGTCCGTGACCCTTCTGGATCAATCGGAAGACAGTATAAAACGTGGCCAGAATACGATCATGGACTCTTTGAAAGAGGCCATGAAACGCCGGATTATCAGCGAAGCGCAATTTGATAAAATCATGTCAAACCTGACCTGCACCACCGATCAATCTGCCCTTAAAGATGCGGATTTGGTGGTCGAGGCCATTTTCGAAGACTTGGCCGTTAAGCAAGGCCTGTTCAGCGCCCTTGAAACGATCGTTCGCCCTGACTGCATTCTTGCGTCCAATACGTCATCTTTTCTGATCAAAGACATTGCAGAGGGGGCAGCGCACCCTGAACGCATTATCGGGGTGCATTATTTTTATCATGCGGCAAAAAATAAATTGGTGGAAATAATCCCCGGCCCCAAAACGGATGAGGCGCTTGTCGGGGATCTGGTAAATTTTTATAGCTACCACGGCAAAATTCCCATCATCGTCAAGGATGCGCCGGGCTTTGCCATTAATCGCTTCTTTGTGCCCTGGCTCAATGAGGCGGCTCGCTTGCTGGAAGAAGGCTGCGGCAGCATCAAATTTATTGATGACGTCGCCCGCAAAGTCTTTGCCATCGGCATGGGGCCGTTCGCCCTTATGAATGCCACGGGGGTTCCCATCGCCATGCATGCCGCCGATGGTCTGGCCTCGAAACTTGGAAATTTTTATAAACCGGCCCAAATACTCATCTCACAAGTGCAATCGGGTAACCTTTGGGATGAAACGGACACAACAATCCTTAATGATGGGGCCAATGATGAAGAGAGGGTCACATCCCGCCTGCTGGCCTCTGCCCTTGGCATTGCGGCCCAAATGGTCAGTGAAGGCGTGGTCGATGCCACCTCCAATGACCTTGGCACCCGCGCGGGGCTACGCTGGCCTATGGGGCCATTTGAGCTGATGAATAAAATTGGCGTCGATAAAGTCGCCGTGATGGTAAAGGATCTATTCGCGACTTGGCATATGCCATTACCAAAATTTGCCTTCGGCGGGACAGATGCGGTTACGCTCGAATGGGTGCGGGCGGAAAAACAAGGCAATACAGGATTTATTATTTTTAACCTGCCCGACCGAATGAATGCCCTTGGCGAACTTGTGGTTCGTCAATTAGATGACTGTTTTTCCAAACTCGATCAAGACCCAGACCTCAAACGCATATTCATGCTGGGGCAAGGCAAGGCCTTTGTTGCCGGTGCGGATATTAAATTTTTCCTTGATGGCATTGCCTCAAATGACTTGGAGCGCATTCATAAATTTACTGAATTTGGTCAAAAAGTTTTGAATAAAATTCAAAATTCTCCAAAAGATACCTGCGCCTTTGTCGATGGTTTGACATTGGGCGGCGGATTGGAACTGGCCCTCGCCTGTGATTATCGCATTGGGACGAAAAACACCGTTATGGCCTTTCCGGAAACCGGCATCGGCATATATCCCGGCCTTGGCGGCACCCAGCGCACAAGCCGGTTGATCGGCAAAGGCATGGCAAAATTCCTGATCTCTACAGGGCAGTTTCTGGATACTAATACAGCCTATAAATATGGCCTTTTGGATCAGATCATCGATCCCCTTTATGATTTCCATGATTTGGCGGATTTATCCCTTGATAAAAAACAAGGCGGTAAAATTGACCAAAGCGAGACTGAGGCCCTATTTGCAGATTTTACAGGCGCATTCACCGCCGATCACCCCTATACTAAAGTCTTGTCCCGCAAGGCCCCCATTGCTCTTTCCGCCGCTATGAAACTCATAGATGACGGCGCAGGGATGAGCCTTGAGGATGGCCTGAAACTTGAACTTTCCGGGCTGAAGGAAATTTTTTCCACCCGCGATGCCGCAACCGGGCTCAGCAGTGTGGTGAAAGGTTTCAAACCAGAATTTGCAGGAGAATAGACCATGTTAAACCGCCTTCAGAATAAAATTGCCCTCATCACCGGAGCCGGACAAGGCATCGGAGCCGCCATCAGCAGGCGGCTTGCCCAAGAGGGCGCAAAAGTGGTTCTCGTGGATATTAAGGCGGATTGCCTCAAAGATATTGCCCATGAGCTCGACACTGAAACGCTGACAATCGCTGCAAATATTTCTAAAAAGGAACATGTTTTAAACATGGTGGAACAAGCCAAAGATACTTTTGGCAGCATAGATATTCTGGTCAATAATGCGGGCATCATTCGCGATGGTTTTCTGAGTCGCCTCAGCGAAGATGACTGGGACAAGGTCATGGATGTGAATCTGAAAGGGCCGTTTCTCTGCTGTCAGGCCGTCTTTGATATCATGAAGGCCCAGAATAGCGGCAAGATCGTCAATATTGTTTCCCGTTCCTGGCTCGGCAATATCGGACAGGCCAATTATTCCGCCAGCAAAGGCGGGCTGGTCAGCTTAACCCGTACCCTGGCTCTGGAGCTGGCCAGATTTCAAATTAATGTCAATGCGGTTGCCCCCGGCCTGATCGAAACACCCATGACGAAAAGCATGCCGGAAGAGGCGCTCGCCAGATTGCTGCGTATGCAGCCGACGGGGAAAATGGGCTCGGTTGATGATATTGCCGCCGCCGTTGCTTTTCTGTCCTCTGGTGACAGCGCCTTTATCAACGGGCAGATTCTACATGTGGACGGCGGGAAAAGCTGTGGGCTTTTATCTTTGTAAAGAATGAGAATGCTAATGAAGTTACTGAAATTAACCATAAACGGACTGGAATGTACCAAGGCGGTTTCACCGTCCATGACATTACTGGATTTCCTGCGCGAAGAGCTGAATTTAACCGGAACAAAGAATGGCTGTGATAACGGCGCATGCGGCTGTTGCAGCGTTATGATTGACGGCAAGCCCATGCTGTCCTGCATCCTGCCGGTCTTGGAGGCCGAAGGGGCCGCCATCACCACCATCGAAGGCATCGCAAAGGGTAATGAGCTTCATCCCGTGCAAGAGGCGATGATAGAGATGGGCGCAATTCAATGCGGTTTTTGCACGCCCGCCATGGTTATTAACGGCGTTCATATGTTGGCGAAAAACAACAATCCCGGCGATGATGAGGTCAAGGAATGTATATCCGCTACCGTCTGCCGCTGTACGGGCTATAACAGCATTGAAAAAGCCCTGCATCTTGCCGCTTCAAAAATGAGAGAGGCGGCCCATGACGGATCATAAGATGACAAATGGGGCCAAAGATTATCCGGGGAAAGGTTATCCGGGTAAAGGCTATAGGGTCATTGGCAAGCCGGTTCCGCTCATTGATTCCCGCGCGAAAGTGATGGGACAAGCGCTTTATACCGATGATATTCGGCTGCATAATCCCCTGATCATAAAAATTCTGCGCGCCCCCTACCCCAGCGCAAATATCCTGTCTCTGGATACGTCAGCGGCATTGGCCTTAAGCGGCGTTAAAGGCATTTTAACGGGCGCCGATTTCAAGAATAACTTTGGGGTATTGAGCATCAGCAAGGACGAACCCGCCATTGCCCGTGATACGGTGCGTTATATGGGCGAACCTGTAGCGGCCGTGGCGGCTGAAACCGCTGAAATCGCCGCCCGTGCCCTGCGGCTGATCAAAATTGACTATGACATCACCGAAGGCGTCTTTAACAGTAAAAATGCCTTAAAACCCACGGATCGGCCCCTGCATCCCGAATTAAACAAGAAAAATAACCTGCATAAAGAAATATTGCAGGAATTTGGCGATTTGGATCAAGGCTTCGAGGACGCCGATGTGGTGATCAAAAAACGTTTTCGTTTCGCCTCCATCAACCATGGCTTTACCGAACCCCACGCCACGCAGGTTCAGATTGATAACAACGGCAACATTACCGTATATTCCGCAACGCAGGTGCCCCATTACTTACATATGGCCATGGCAGAGGTATTGGAGATACCAGAACATAATATCCGTGTGATAAAGCCTCACCTGGGCGGCGGGTTTGGCGGCAAGAGTGACCCCTTCCCCCATGAGATGATCGCCGCAAAATTCGCCCTTGATTTAGGGCGCAATGTAAAAATTAAATTCACCCGCGAGGAAGTATTTTTCAGCCACCACGGACGGCATCAAACCGATCTGACCATGAAGCTGGGCTATAGCCGCAAAAAAGGCATCACGGCCATTGATCTTGATACCTTAATCGACGGCGGGGCCTATGGCAGCTTTGGTATTGTCACCACTTATTACAACGGCGTATTGTTGCAAGGGCCGTATAAACTGCCTAATTTCCGCTTTCATGTGCAGCGGTTATATACCAACAAACCCATGTGCGGCGCCATGCGCGGCCACGGCGGCGTTAATCCGCGCTTTGCCAGTGAAGTTTTGCTGGATATGGCCTGCGCAGAGCTGAGTATTGATCCCGCAGAAACCCGCCTTAACATGATCCATAAGGAAAATACCCTCACCACCAATGAATTTCGCGTCACCTCTGTTGGCTTGCATAATGGATTAACAGAAGCCATTAAACGCACCAAATGGAAGGAAAAACATGGAAAACTGCCGTTTGGCAAGGGCATTGGTGTGGCTTGTGGTTTTTTTATATCCGGCAGTGCCTTGCCGATTCACTGGAACAAGCTTCCCGCCTCTACCGTGCGCATGACCATAGATTATGACGGCGGCGTGACGGTTTATTCCGGCGCGGCGGACATTGGCCAAGGCAGCGACACCATGCTGGCCCAGATGGCCGCCGAAGTCTTGGGCCAGCCTTTGGAAAATATCAAAATCATCAGCGCCGATACAAGGACAACTCCTGTCGATCTTGGCAGTTACAGTTCCCGTGTTACCTTCATGGCGGGGAATGCCAGCCGCAATGCGGCCATTCGAATGCGGCGCATTCTCATTGAGGCGGCCTGTGAATTACTCGAAATGATTCCTCCGAAATATGACAAGCCGGACGCCCCCGATAATTTTTTCCGTCAGGGCGGGCGCAGGCCTGATTTTGAGCAAGGATTTCTTGGGCCAAATCCGGATTATGTTGATGGTTTTATCATTGAGGATGGCCTGATCCGATCAGAACAGCATAATGCCAGCGTGACCTATCTTGACGCCGTGGCAAAAGCCCTTGAATTTGGCGGCATTCTGCAAACCACCGGCACATACCGCGCGCCGAAAATGGGCGGGAAATTTAAAGGAGCCGGCGCGGGCCTCAGCCCAAGCTATAGTTTTACCGCCTTCATTGTCGAAGTTACCGTGGACCCGGAAACCGGCTTTATCAAAGTCGATAAAGCGACCTGCGCCCATGATTGCGGTTTTCCTTTGAACCCGCTTGCCGTCAGGGGCCAGATCGAAGGCTGTATTCATATGGGGCTGGGTCAGGCCCTGATGGAGGAAATGATCTATGATAATGGCATGACGCAAAATCCCTCATTTCTGGACTATAAAATCCCCTCCGCGTTTGAACAGCCCGAAGTTGATATTGTCCCCGCCTATAGTGATGACAGTGAGGGGCCGTTCGGGGCAAAAGAGGCCGGCGAAGGTATTCTGGCCCCCGTCATTCCGGCCATTGCCAATGCGGTTTATGATGCGGTTGGTATCCGCCTCGCCCAATTGCCCATGCGCCCTGATCGCGTGCTAACTGCCCTTGCCAAAGAAAGAGAAAAAAATCAGGAGGCCGGGACATGACCGCCCCTAAAAAAGATTTTGATTTTGCCCGGCCAAAAACCATTGAGCAACTCTATAATCTGGTTCAGGAATGCCAGCATGAGGGCCGCCAATTTATCTTTTCTGCGGGCGGGACTGATATTATGCCCCGTCTGAAGTCTGAAATATTATCTCCAGATGTTGTGATCAGCCTGACAGGTCTTCGCGCGTTAAATAATATAGAAAAGCACGGCAATCATATTATTATCGGGGCCCTGACATCGCTGAGTGACCTTTGCAGTAATAGTCATATTCAGGAATATCTGCCCGCGTTGGCCCAAGCCGCCCGTAAAGTAGCCAGCCCGCAAATTCGAAATCGGGCCACCATCGGCGGTAATATCATGGTTGAGAATCGCTGCAGCTATATCAATCAGAGCCGCCTTAACCGGCAAAGCCATAGCCCATGTTTCAAAGCCGATGGCAATATCTGTCATCTTGTTAAAAGCGTAAAACGCGGCGATGACATACTATGTCAGGCCCGTTTTGTATCAGATACCGCGCCCATATTAATATTACAGGGCTCAACCCTTGATATCATTGGCCCTGCGGGATCGAAAGAGATAAAGCTGGCGGATCTTTACTTAAATGACGGCATTGAAAGCAAGAGCCTTAGGCATGGTGAAATCATCACGCATATTAAGGTGGAAATTACTGAAAATTCCCTTAGTCATTATGAAAAACTGACCATCCGTAATGCCCTGGATTTTCCCGCATTGGGCGTTGCTGTGCTGCGGCGGGGCAATGGGGATATTTCAGTGGCTCTGACCGGCCTGAATACGCGGCCCGGTGTTTTTCACGCCAAGCCCGAGAACCATGAAACATTTGATGACATGATTGCAGATATTTGCCAAAAAGCAAGTGACTTCACAGTAACCTATCAGCAGGATTTCTTCCCGCGCGGTTACCGGAAAAATATGATCTCTGTGTTTATTCGGCGCGGCATCAACAAAATACTAAAAGGCGAAAAATCATGCGCAATGTGATGAAGGAATATTTTCTGGATCTTGACCGGGCCGCAAAAGACCCCGCGCGAAAAGTTGCCTGGTGTACCTCTGTTGGCCCCGCCGAAATACTTCGCGCCATGGGGTTTGAGGTATTTTTTCCCGAGAACCACGGGGCCATGCTGGGCGCATCGCGGGTCTGTATGGAGACGATCCCAATCGCCAATGCCAATGGCTATTCACCGGAAATCTGCAGCTATTTGACCTCTGATATCGGGGCCTATATGAAGGGGATCACGCCGCTGACCAAAGCTTTTGGTATTGAAGAAGTCCCCCGCCCTGATGTGCTGGTCTATAATACCAATCAATGCAAAGATGTGATGCATTGGTTCGAATATTATGCCTCAGAATTCAATGCGCCCATCTTTGGCATTCATCCGCCCACGAATCTGCCGGAGATAAAGCAGGAATATATCGATGATGTGGCCCGGCAGTTTGAAGCATTAATTCATTTTCTGGAACCCATCATTGGCGGCCCAATGAATAAAGAGAAATTAAAATCCACCGTTGCCCTCTCATTGGAGGCAACAAATCTTTGGTCTGATGTGTTAAATATGGCGCAAGCCGCGCCAAGCCCAATGACTTTTTTCGACAGCACGATTTATATGGGCCCTATTGTCGTTTTGCGCGGGACAGAAATTGCCGTAAAATATTACAAAAACCTGCTAAACGACTTAAAAGAAAAAATCCAAAAGAACCATTCCGCCATCCCAAAAGAGAATAAACGCATCTATTGGGACGGCATGCCCGTCTGGGGGCGACTGCGGGATCAATCTAATATTTTCAAAGAAAACAATGCCTGTGTCGTCGCGTCAACCTATTGCAATAGCTGGATTTTCTATGATTTTGATCCAGAAAATCCCTTACCCAGTATGGCCAAGGCCTATATCAAGATTTTCATCAACCGCAATGATCAATATAAGGAAGACTATATTGAAAGGATGGTCAAGGATTTCAAGATTGACGGGGTTATATTCATGGCCGCCCGAACCTGCCCCAACAACAGCAACGCCTATTACAACCTCCCGCGAAAACTAAAGAATAAAGGCATTCCCACCATCATTATTGACGGCGATTTATGTGATCTGCGCTGTTATTCAGATGAACAATCAACCACCCTGATCGAAGCTTTTCTGGAGACGATTTGATGGCCGGGACTGAGGAAATTTATTGGGGGGTGGATTGCGGCAGCTCGCAAATCAAGGTTGTCGCCTTGGATCGGCAGGGGAATATTCTGCTTAAACGCAAAAAGAAGACCCTCTTTCCCTTGCAGGATCATGTACGTCAGGCGCTCGCCGGAGAGAGCGGTGACCTCTCGCCTTTTCAGAATGATGGCAGCCACGACATCAAAGAGGGACATAAAATAATCGCCACCGGCTATGGCCGCAAATATATCAGTTTCGCCCATGATGCCCTGACCGAAATCAAGGCCCATTTCATCGGTGTGCAAAAACAATGTGGCCTGAAAGATGCCTATAGCATCATTGATATTGGCGGGCAGGATTCCAAAGTCATCACCGCGTGCAACAACAAAGTTGATCAATTTGTCATCAACCGCAAATGCGCCGCAGGCACCGGCGCCTATATTGAGGAACTGGGTCATCGGCTCGAAGTTCCGCTAGAGGATATGACGGAACTCGCGCGCGGAAACGACAAGGAATTATCGCTCAACAGCTTTTGCACGGTATTTTCCGGTCAGGAAGTCATCAAAACATTGATGAATGGCGAGAGGATCGAAAATATCATTTATGCGCTTTATAGTTCCGTCGTCAAAAGAGTGATGGAAATGACCGCCATTACTACGAATGTGGTTGTTTTTTCCGGCGGCGTTCTGGAATATCACCCGGAACTGGTGACTATGTTCGCCAGAAAGTTAGAAGAAAATAATGCCAATATAACCTGTATTCTCTCCCCCAATGCCCAATATTGCGGGGCAATCGGGGCGGCGGCATATGGCCTTAAGCCATCCTAGAAACTTTAAGATTGTTGTTCTTTGTTAATTTATCTGTAAAACTTACCCCTTACGTATAAGGACAAGAAGATAAAAACGGAATATTCATGAAAATATTGGTTACAGGCGGTTCAGGATATATCGGCAGTCATACCGTGCTTGAGCTTTTACAGGCTGGGCATGATGTGACCGTCATTGATAACCTGTCCAATTCCTGCACCGAATCTCTGAACCGGGTGAAGAATATTACCGGCAAAAACAATTTGGCCTTCCATGAAATGGACATTTTGAATCGCCGGGGATTGGAAAGCATATTTTCCGCCGAAAAATTTGATGCTGTCATCCATTTTGCCGGCTTAAAGGCCGTGGGCCAGTCTGTTTCGCAGCCCCTGACCTATTATCAGAATAATGTGGTCGGCAGCATGACACTTTTTCAGGTGATGGATAAATATGACGTGCGTAATCTGGTCTTCAGCTCATCCGCCACGGTTTACGGCGACCCAAAAAGCCTGCCCATCCGCGAAGATTTCCCCACGGGCGGCACCACAAATCCGTACGGCACATCCAAACTCATGATCGAAAATATTCTGGCAGATATGGCCATTGCGGGCCCAAGGTGGAATATCGCGCGGCTGCGTTATTTTAACCCTGTTGGCGCCCATGACAGCGGTTTAATCGGCGAAGATCCAAATGATATTCCCAATAATCTGATGCCTTTTATTTCTCAAGTGGCCATTGGCAAATTAAACGAGCTATCTGTTTTTGGCAATGACTATCCCACGAAGGACGGCACAGGCGTGCGGGATTATATCCATGTGGTTGATCTGGCCCTTGGTCATTTAAAGGCCCTTGAAAAACTTGGCACCAACCCGGGGCTGGTGACCTATAACCTTGGGACTGGCGTGGGCTATAGCGTGCTTGATATGGTTAAGGCATTTGAAGAGGTCAATGATATTAAAATACCAATACGCATTGCCCCGCGCCGCAGCGGTGATATCGCTGCCTGTTTCGCAGACCCCTCACTTGCCAAACAAGAGCTTAACTGGACAGCCAGCCGAAATTTGCAGGATATGGTGCGCCATGCCTGGAACTGGCAATCCCAAAACCCAGATGGTTATAAAGTCAAATAGATCTGTTAGACTACCGCCGTGGCTTCTATCTCAAGCTTTGCGCCATGCTCAATCAATCCGGCAACCTGAATCAATGACATCACCGGATAAACATGCCCCATAACCTCCCGATAAACAGCACCGATTTCTTTTTGCTTATCAAGATATTCCTGTTTATGGGTCACAAACCAGGTCATGCGCACAATATGTTCCGGGCCCGCATTGCCTTCTTTCAATATGGCAAGAATATTTTTCAAGGCCTGTCTGATTTGATCCTCGATCGCCTCAGACTCAAATTCTTCATTCTCATTCCAGCCCACTTGTCCGGCAACAAAAATCATGTCGCCTTTGGCTTTTATACCGTTTGAATAGCCTTTCGGACGCGGCCAGTTTGGCGGTTGTAAAATTTCCATATTTCTATTCTCTCCATAATGCTAAGGCCTAGGTTACTCTGGCTCAGACCTCGAATTGTTTTTGAATTTCCCCAATATCACCTTTTTCCGCGCCGCATGAAAAACCATATGGCTTACGATGGCCGCGATATAAAACGCCGATATTAAAACCATCATCCGACATCAGCCTTCGCGCGGCCCGCGCAGGGTCATCGGTCTCGTCAACCACCGCCTTATGAACCCGTTTCTTCCAGGCCTTCTGATCTGGCCGGAAGGTAACGCAGGGGCTTAATATCTGTATGAAGGAAAAACCGGGATGTTCTATGGCATCCGCGATGATACTGGCCGTTCCCCTGACATCGCCGGAAAAAGTCCGCGCGATAAAATTGGCCCCGGACGCCAAGGCAATCACAAGCGGATGAAAGGGCGATAATCCCGTTCCCCCGGGTGATAAGGCACTATCCCAGCTTGGGTCTGTGGTCGGCGATGGTTGACCCTTGGTCATGCCGTAAACTTCATTATCCATAACAATATAAGTCATATTGGCATTCCGCCGGCAAGCATGCAGAA
>UOFW01000006.1_pt1 | contig 28547 bp, 23 predicted proteins | sample 1989241 | NCBI WGS metagenome assembly UOFW01 (sample SAMEA4712195, study PRJEB27164) | hydrothermal vent metagenome | biome: marine basaltic hydrothermal vent biome; feature: marine hydrothermal vent; material: mineral | place: Pacific Ocean | collected 2011-06-14/2011-07-23 | depth 1719 m | reverse complement strand
CAAAAGCCTCGATAAATATAACTCATACCGACCGCATAATGCACTGGAAGGTGAAACCCCGTTGGCCTATATTGAAAAGGCCCTCTCCGGGAAAACGCAGGAGTCTCAAAACACCTGAACCATTACAAAATTGGAAAGGGGGCTTGCGTTAAAGAATAGAATCTTTATATAATGTCTTGTTCAAGCTTGCTTGAATGGATGAAGGGATGTTTTACTTAATCTGACCCCCAACAGATTTGTGTGAAACATCCCTTTACTTTAAATGTCCCCAATATCCCCAATTTCCCTCAAAATTGTCCAGCTTAACTATCAGGTATCTGGCGCAAGGGCGACTGTTTAAGTAACTGAACTATATGGAATTCTGCGTGCGGCGGAAATAAGACAAATGTAACTATGCTATAGTCTATTTGTGCTATAGAATAGGTTTTGAATTATATTTAGTGCACCTTTAAGTATATTTTTCGTAGGAACTATTCATTTTGATCATTGGACAAATTGATTATTCTATTTTGATATCGCATTATGATTTGGCCACGATATACATAAAAAAGAAAGATTTTGTTGGTGAAAATTTTATTGGTAGATGATCATACTTTATTTCGCGACGGGCTGAAGCTGGTGTTACAAAAGATTGCGGATGATGTTCTTATTAGTGAATGTGGGACTTGTGCGGATGCTTATGAGATCATCAAAAAAAGTGACGGATTTGATCTGATTTTACTGGATGTTGGCCTGCCTGTTATATCGGGACTGGACGGGTTACAGGAATTTAGAAAACTTGACCCGAGCGCTCCCATCGTTTTCTTATCTGGTTCAGATGACCAGAATTTAATCAGAAAGGCCCTTAATTTAGGGGTTATGGGCTATATACCAAAAACCCTTAACAGTGAAATTATGCTTCAGGCTATTCATTTAATTCTAAAGGGAGGGCGGTATGTTCCGGATAATGTCTTGCAGGATGACGACAGATCAAATCATTCAAAAATCAACCTCACATCACGGCAAAGTGAAATTTTGACATTAATTTCTCAGGGTAAATCGAACAAAGAGATCGCAAGAACCCTCGGTATTGCAGATAATACAGTGCGCGTTCATATCTCAGCCGTTTTCCAAGCTTTAAAGGTTAATAACCGTACAGAGGCGGCTTTTACGGCATTACAGGAAGGGCTGATTTCGCCGTATTAAACTCTTTCTAATAAAGGGTCGTCATGCGGGGTAATAAACCGACCTATTATACGGAGTTCCTATGGGCGGAGATATAAGAAATAAAAATGTTTCTGTTGAGCAGGTAAAACTGCTGTCTGAAAAAACATCGTCTATGGCGTGGTTAACGCTTCTGACGGTGATTATTATTTCATTGGTATTATATGGAAATGTTGCAACATGGATTCCCGCCCTATTGTTTTTCAGCATGACGGTTTCGATTTTTCTCCGGCTTTGGCATCATAAGATCATGCAAAAGAATGGCGTTAACGATAATAACGCGGGGATTCATCTGGCATTTTTCGTTGGTTTTGCTTTTATAGGCGGGTCAATTTGGGGCATTCTTGGACTGATCATACCGATATCGTCGGATATTTTTCTTTTGGTTCTTATCGCCACCTTGTTATGTGGATTGGTCGCGTCGGCGGTGCCCTACTTATCCATATATAAGATTGCTTTTTTTGCTTTTGCAATCCCCTGTATAGTTCCATTTGCTCTGCGGTGTATTTTGACGCAGCAGGAAATATTCGTCGCGATTGGCATATTGGTGTTGTTATTCTTATTGGTCAATTTATTCAACAGCCATCTTACGCAGATTAGTGTCCTGAAGAGTATTAATCTGGAGCAGAAGAACAGAGATTTGATCGAAAGTCTGAAATATGAAAAAAACAGCGCTGAGGAATCCCGTGAAATTGCCGATCATAATAATGCCGCCAAATCACGTTATCTTGCGGCAGCTAGTCATGATTTGCGGCAGCCTCTTAATGCGATGGGCTTTTTCGTCGAAGCCCTGCAATATGAAAAAGATCCGGTTAAAATACAGAAACTGATCACGCGTGTATCGCAATCGACTGATTTGCTCAGAGATTTAATCGGCTCGTTGCTTGATATTTCAAGAATCGAAGCCGGCGTTATGGAACCGCGCCAAAAGCACTTTATACTGAATGATCTTTTAACAAATATTGTTCAAGAATATGCGGATCAGGCAAATGACAAAGGCATTTGCCTTGATTTTGAACCATGCTTGCAAACGGTTTATAGCGACAAGGGTATGCTTGCCAGGATATTACGGAATTTGGTCGGCAATGCCATCCAGTATACAGACCACGGTTTTGTAAATATTTCCTGCGATAGGGAAAGCGGATCGGTAACGATAAAAATTTCCGATAGCGGCAGAGGCATAGCGCAAGAAAATACACATAAAATTTTTCAGGAGTTTTATAGGGTGCCAAGTGAGGTATCTGAAGCATCGCTGGGGCTTGGCCTCGGCCTGTCAATCGTGGATGGATTATGCCGGTTGCTTGGGCATGACATAAAACTTCATTCAGAACTTGGGGTTGGTACTGCATTTTCAATAAAAGTCCCGCAAGGTGACATGAGTCTGGTGGAGACAACAGAATCTCTGAATCTTCCAGAGGAGGCCCTAGCCAAAGTTATTATTCTAAGCGATGAAGAGCAAATGCGACAATATGTAAGCGAAATGATGCGCCATTGGGGTTATATCGTCGTAGCTTGTGCAAGCAGTGAAGAAGGACAGGCGTTTCTTGACTCTGAAGACTTTATACCAGATCTGATTATCTCTGACATCAAGCTTAAGGCCGCGGCCGAGTTTGAGGCTGTCGTGAAAATTCAGAAGAATATAACCTTTAAAACGAGCCATAAAATCCCCGCCATTATTTTTACGGAGGGGCAAGAAATACCGCAAAGCCATGACTTCATGATATTGCAAAAGCCAGTGCAGCCTGCAAAACTCCGAAGTATGGCCTCTTATCTTGTGAGCGGGGATGTTTAGTCTGATCTTGTTTTTTCATGTATCAGAAGCCATTTTTTGCGGCCCAAACCGCCGGCAAAACCCGTGAGGGAGCCATTCTGCCCAATGACCCTGTGGCAGGGCAAGACAAGAGCAATGGGATTTAAAGAATTTGCGTAGCCCACCGCTCTTGCGGCTTTTGGGCGGCCTATATTGCGGGCAAGCGCGCCGTAGCTCATTGTTGTCCCTGCGGGAATTGTGCGCAGGTTCTGCCATACTTCCTGCTGAAATTCGGTGCCGGTCAGAGCGATATTCACCGCGCTAAAGGCTAAAAAGTCTCCGGCCATATAACGGTCCAGACAAGCCTTGAAACCATAAGGATCCTTTAAATGTTCCAGATGATGCTGCGGATAGCTTTTCTTCAGTAAACGCAGGCAGCGATCTTCATAATCTTTGAAATCAAGCGCACATAAGGCCCCGTCTTTGAAAATGGTGATTATTGTCCCAATTTCTGAGTCGAGATAATCAATGATGAGTGTTTTGGTCATATGTCCTTTTCCGTATTGTCTGGGTCATTAGCCCATAAATACATGGCGGCATAGGCGCGCCACGGACGCCAGTCTTCAGAAATGGATTCAAGTTTTCTTGCTGTCGGTCTCTTGCCATTCTTTTGCATATGCTTAAGCAGGACAAGATCGGAACTTGGAAAGGCGTCTGTCTCTTTCATGGCGCGCATCGCCACATAATTTGCCGTCCATGGGCCGATCCCCGGCAAACGGCATAATGCGCTGACAAAATCCACCAAATTTGTTGTGCGCTGAAAAAACTGAGGGTCATCAACCAACTTGCGGGCCAGATGATGAATTGTCTTAACCCTGTTGTGGGTTATGCCAAGCCCAGACAAGTCTGCATCAAACAAAATTTGAGCTGTAGGGAAAATATGCGTTATTTTCTTTTCAGGCGTATCGGTTATTAATCCATGCCGGGCGACAATTCGCCCAGATAAGGTGGTTGCCGCTGCGACGGTGACCTGCTGGCCTAAAATGGTGCGGATGGTAAGCTCAAAAGGATCCCATGCGCCCATAACGCGCAGGCCCGGCGTTGTCCTGATGCGCCATGACATATCAGAATGTGCAGATAAATGATGGTTTATGATATCAATATTGCTATCAAGATCGAATAGGCTTCTCACGCGTGATAAAATGCGCGGGATTGATGGTATCGCCGCATTATGAATGGTCAGGCACAATATACCTTTATTCGGGTGAGGGTATACGGTAAAACAACCTGATTTTCCATCGAGTTGAAAACTTCGTGAATAGCGATTATCCTCAACGGCCTCAACCCCCGGAATGGCGCGGACGGCGAGGTAACTTGTCATATAATCCCAATGAAAGGGCGGGGAATAGCTCAGCTGCAAAGTCAGGCTTTCGGCATTATTTTGCGTCGCAGTACGGTGTTTTTTTATCTCTGTCGGTTTGAGCCTAAAGTGCTTCTTCAGCGCATCATTAAATCGGCGCAGGCTTTGAAAACCGGAAGCAAGGGCGACTTGGGTAACGGAAAGGCTGGTTTCTGTTAAAAGTTGTTTGGCCATTAAAAGCCGCCGATTAAGCGCCACAACATTGGCCGAGGTTCCCATGTGTTTTTGGAATAATCTACGGAAGTGCCTTTCCCCAACCCCGAGTTTCTCTGCCAGCTGCGGAATATTATGGTCGTTCAAAAAACCATCAGAAATATATCTGAGCGCCTTGGTAACCGTCGCGGACGTCCCGTGCCATCCGGGATAGTTTGGCGATAATTCAGGACGGCACCTCAGGCATGGCCTGAATCCCGCAGCCTGCGCTGCGGCGGCTGAAGGCCAAAACAGGCAATTTTCTTCTTTGGGCGTTCTGGCAGGACAAATTGGCCTGCAGAATATTCCTGTGGTAATGACAGCCGTAAAGAAGCGTCCATCATAACGTCTGTCGCGGGCCAGAACCGCTTTGTAACAACTTTTATGATCCAAATTTATCCCTGCCTCTCTATCTTATTGAATATAAATAACCGAATTTATTCTAAAATTCTCGCCATTTTCGGACTCGAATGTTAATTAATCAGTCAGTCATCCATTTCCTTATGCTGGCAGGGCGTTATATTGATAATCTAATGTTTTTTTTTAATCTTTGTTAATAAAGCCAGTATATAACAAATATATAAAATGGAATTGACATATAGGCAGATAGGCCTTGTAGGGCCATATAATTATAAAAATCAAGGGTAGATAGGACGTAAAGGAATGCTAAGCACGAAGGTAGCATCCAAGGATTTATTAATTCTGGCACAGGAAAAGTCTGTTTCTGCCAGAAATGAGCTACTTGAAAATATCTCGGACTTATTTTTATCTCCCGAGGGACGATTGAATGAGCATGAGCGTGCTCTCATGAATGATGTTTTGTTGAAACTCATCAATTCAGTAGAAAAAAATGTTAAAAAAGAACTGAGCAAACGCTTAGCCAATATAGACGATGTTTCCCCTGAACTGGCCGCAAAGCTCGCCAGTGAATCCATTGATATTGCAGAACCCATGTTGCAGAAAAGCGGCGTACTCAAAGACGAGCAATTGATTGAAATCGTTCGCAACCGGTCTGATGCGCACCGTATGGTCATCGCTATTCGCTCCCACGTGAGCGAAGATGTCAGCGGGGAATTGATTGAAAATGGAAGTGAAGATGTTCTCGAAGCCCTTATTCGCAATGAAAACGCAGAACTTTCAGAACTTTCTATAAAGTATTTGGTTGCGGAATCAAAAAATGTTGACCGTTTCCAGGAACCACTTTTGAACCGCCAGGATCTTCCTGTAGATATGGCTTATCGTATGTATTGGTGGGTTTCAGCGGCCTTGCGGCGTAAAATTGTATTAGAATTCAATCTGGACAGCTCTATGGTAGATGATATGCTCGAAATGGCGACGAAATCAGCCCTTCAGAATCATAACTCTACCGATGGCGTTATGAGGACAGCCCTTAAACTTGCCAAGGAACTGGCCCGTAAAAATCAATTGACGATCATATTTTTGCGACAATGCCTGCGGCAGGAAAAAGTAAATTTATTTGTGGCAGGTCTGTCGGAAATGACAGGCCTGGACGTAAAAATTATCTGGCGCGCCATGCGAGAGCGTACAGGGGAAAGCTTAGCCATTATCGCGAAATCTCTTGAAATAGATCGTGATAGTTTTGCGTCCATTTTCTTGTTAGTCATACAGTCCCGTACAGGCGGCAAGGCCAGAACAACCGGACTGGTAAATTCCATTTTATCATTGTATGATGAGATCAAGATAATAAATGCGAAAGTTGCCGTGAGGCATTGGCAACGTGACTTTGGGTTTCAAGATTCCATATTGTCTATGAAGGATGCAATATAAAAATGTTTGGCAGGCCGGATCCAAATATAGCAAGAGTTAAAAGGACAGGGCAAATGCCGGTGCCAAAGCTGAAGCATCAGACAATCATTCCACTGGCCGTTGTGCGGAATATTTCAAACGGCACGAAGGTCAATAAGCGCAGCAACAAAACTGATGCCGTTATGGAAAAGATCCATAAACTTGTTGGTCAAATGAATTTTGATCCCACTATTCCCCTATATATATCAACTGTTTCTGGTGAATTGGCATATGTCAATGAGGGCTATAAAGCCCTCGTATCTTCTTGTGAAAGTGATAAAAAGCCTGCGGCGGATGATACTCGTTTGCCAGCCAGCCTTACGGAAATATTGCATGAGGTTCAATTGACAAGACAGAATGTGTCCGTTGCAGAAATCATAAAAATTAACGATAATTCACGGCAATTCAGGTCTCGGCATTTTCCTGTGTGCGATGATGATGGTAAAGTCATAGCCGTTGGCGGGACATATGTGGATTGTACGGAAAAAGTTCAAACTCTTGGACATGAAAACCTGATGCAGGAGAGATTCCGTGATTTTGCGCGGGCGACATCAGACTGGTACTGGGAAATTGACCGTGATTTCAATATTACCTATGTTTCAGACAGGTTGACGGCAATCACGGGCAAACCCGGCATATTAATGAAGGGAAAATGCTTTGAAGATATTGGGGAATTAAAGTTTAATATTCCAGAACAAAGGCAGCCTGAGGCGTATTTTCTTGAGGCGAGGAAACCTTTTCGGGATCAACTGTTTCTCATTAAAAACAGTGAAGACGAACTCATATATAATCATTTGAGCGGTGTGCCTATTTTCGACAATGCCACGGGTGAATTTCGGGGCTATCGCGGTGCGGGCATGGATGTGACCACAAGTTATATGGCGCAGCAAGAAACATTGGCTGTCCAGAAATCGCTGGAACATACGCTCGAAGAATTGACAAATAAAAATGTTCAGCTGGATTTGGCATCGGCTGAATCAGAAGCGGCCCTTGGGGCCAAAAGTGAATTTCTTGCGGCGATGAGCCATGAACTGCGAACGCCTCTGAATGCGATCATCGGATTTGCAGAGGCCATGAAGATGGAAGTTTTTGGTGATTTAAATCCACAATATGTATCCTATAGTAACGATATAATGTCAGCAGGCAGGCATTTGTTGGCATTGATCAATGATGTGCTTGATGTGGCCGTGTTGGAAAGCGGAAAAATCAAACTTGATGCTGAAAATACCTCATTACGGGAAATCATAGACAATGCATTGAAGCTTATCGTTTTGCGCGCTAATCGCAAAAATCTGGATATTGATGAAATAACAGTAGCAGAAGATTTCATGATTTATGTTGATGAACGACGCGCGGTACAGATTTTTGTGAATCTATTCAGTAATGCTGTGAAATTTACTCCGGATTTTGGCAAAATCGGCCTTAAAGTTTATCAGAAAGATGCCTCTACTATTGCCGTGACTGTTTGGGACACGGGGATCGGTATCTCAGAGGATCAACAAAAATTGGTCTTCGAAAAATTCCATCAGGCGACCGATAATATTTATTCCCGTAAAGTAGAGGGTACAGGCCTTGGGCTGCATATCTCACAGCATTTAGCCCGCCAGATGGGCGGCAATATTACCCTGCGGAGCGTTATCAACGAAGGCTCTGAATTTACAGTGATATTTAATTTACATGAATTAGCGCAGAATGATCCAGGAATGGTCTAATTGGTAAACTGTTCGTTTAAAATTCTTTCCTCCAAGGTATGATGACTATCAAACATTAGATTTATTTTGATGGAGACGTCTTGTTCAACGGAAACTTTAGTGACATTGCGCACTTCCCTAATATCGGCCACCGCACTAACCGGTCGTTTCTCGGGATCAAGAATTTCAAAAGTGACCTTTGAATTCTGTGGTAATAAAGCCCCCTTCCAGCGTCTTGGGCGGAATGCGCTGATGGGTGTCATGGCCATGATTTCTGCTTTCATAGGAATGATTGGCCCATGTGCCGACAGATTATAAGCTGTGCTGCCTGCGGGTGTCGCCAATATAACGCCGTCACAAACCAGTTCTTCCATTCTTACCTGACCATCCACCAGAATTCTTAATGTGGCGGTTTGCCGCGTTTGACGGAGCAGGGATACTTCATTAATGGCCAAGGCTTCTATCTTTTGGCCATCTTCGGTTTGGGCTGTCATTCGAAGAGGATGCAGGGTGATTGAGGCGGCGTTATTAATCCGTTCAATAAGCCCTTCTTCATGGAAATCGTTTAGCAGAAAACCAACCGTGCCGCGATTCATGCCGAATATTGATGCCTTATGGGGCATGATGTCATGAAGAAGATGCAAAATAAACCCATCTCCGCCAAGGGCAATGATGATATCCGCATCGGATAAGGGAACGAATTCATAACGTTCCTTCAGTGCCGCAGCTGCTTTTTGTGCGGCATCTGTATCAGAGGCAGCAAGAGCAATATTCTTATAACGATCAGCCATGATTATCCTGCCATTATTGCCAGTTTTAAAACTTTATGGAGCTAAAGACTAGAATATAGAGCCGCCTGTGGCTTCTGCAACCCATTTTTGTATCGTTAAATGGGCTTTCTTTCTATCAAGCTTTTTAAAATGTGCAAAAGCCTTGGCCGTTTCGTCATCAGAAATTTTAGTGTCGATATTCTGTGCGGCCCGCGTGAGCTGGAAAATGGTTAAAAATACGCTTTGATCTATGCCCGCTGCGCAGCAGGAAACAGCTAAGGCCTCGGCACCCCTGTTATAAAGAAAAGAACGCATTATTTTGCGTGGTACATTGATTATTTTTGCAAAAGCAATTTCAAAGAGGGATGATTGCCCTTGATTCAAACATTTCATTAAAAAAGCCGACGATAGCTTTTGGGCCTGATGCAGCTTGTTAACAAGAATAATTTCAGATTTTTCACGGGAAACCTGATTCAGGCCACTATTGGTGAGTTCTTCGATGGTCGTGAGTAAAATTTCGTCAATGTCGGATTCACTTATGTTTAAATTTGTTAATATTGACTGTTTTAAACTATCCGATACCCATTGATACATTTTGGCGGCCATTTCTGGTGGCAGGTCAGGCCGCTCTATGATTGGTGGCTGGAGGGGCTGGGCATTCTTTGACTTTTCAATCAGGTCGGCAAAGGAGCTATTATCAATTTTTGCATCATGATTATTGAGCAGAACGATCAGTGTTTTGGTGTTGCCAACAGTGACGAGTTCGCGGCAAACATTGGAAGATATTTTCTGCCGGCTGGCTATACTCAATTGATGTTGAGCTGTTTTATGCCGGATAATTTTAATCAGCTCATTATCGGAGAGTAATTTGCTTAATTCCAATACGGGCAGGGCAACGTCTATTTGATCATTCGCCAGCAAGACAATTAAATCAAGCGGTGCTTCCTTGTTCAACGCCAGGCGTTCGGCCAGTTTCTTACGGACAGTCATCTCAACGGTATTGAGGAGCTTATCCAGAATTTCGGACATCAGGGTCTGCTCGGTCTGAGACAACTCTGTGTGATATTCTTCTAGGAAACCAGTAATTCTATTGAACAGCAGGGATCGGCCCTCTGCGTTTTTTACGTAGGATAGTTGGAGAATATTAGAAATTTTCTCGTTTAGATTTGCTTGCTCTGAAGTCATGCTTTTCGGTAATTTCTAATCGTTTTGTTACTCATAAGATACTCATCGTATTACTATATATTCTTGTAACTATATATTTCAATAGATTAATTTTGCGTAAATCTTTAAAGACATTAGAAAAAATGGATTTAATTCCCCCTCATTGAGGAGAATTTCAACCATGAGATTTTAATGTTTATTTGTAATTCTATGTAAAGGATGTGAAAATATAATCAACAGAAAGTGATTATCACTGATAGATTAGACTTTTAGGAGGGCTTTAAAAGTTTCATCAATGCTGCTCAGGGTTTTGGCATTCGCTTTATAGGCATGGCTGGCTCTGATCATCTCTGCAATTTCAGCGGGAAATGACACATTGGGTAAATTAACAAAACCGCCCTCTCCGGCAAATGATGAAGAGGGGTCATATACGGATAGGCTCGCGGGGGAAACGGATATGGTCGTGGCCCGTGTGCCGCCCGTAGGAAGCGACGTCTGTTCAACGCGCTGGGGCGTGTAACCCGCTTTGAAAGTCTGCCCGGCAACGGCGGTTCCTTGCGCCTCGGGGGAAGACCTGACCTGTGAGTTGACAATATTGTTCGCCGCCACATTTAGGCGGGTACTGGACGCGATTAATCCTGAAACACTGGTCTGTATTGCCTTGAACATTCTGCTCTTCTTTAAATGCTCCGATCCCTTGACTTGTCTTGCAGGGCGGATGAGTTACATTCTTGTTGTATCGTTGCGGGTTCGGGGAAAGGTTATTTTCAATCGATGCCCAACGTGATTCTGGTAACTTTACAGGGCGAGTTCTAAAATTATCTTAACAAAAGATAAATTTTTCATTGTTCCCGAAATACACTGGTTATTCACTTTGCGTGGCCTTGTTTTGGGCCGCCTGGGCCAAGGCGCTTGCCAGATTTAAGGACCCCTGCAAACGGTTGGCTATTTTTGACCATTTGCGGACATAAACCAATTTGTGATCAGGGCGCAGTTTTGTGATGGTTGATTGATTAGACATAAATTCCACAAGCCCGGCCGGATTGGCGAATTTTGACCCTCGAAAAGTGACAATAGCCCCTTTGGGGCCGGTATCAATTTTCTCAATCCCGGCCAGACGACAGAAATATTTGATCAGAATAACCCGCAGTAAATGTTCGACCTCCTCTGGTAAATCGCCAAATCTGTCGATCAGCTCGGCACCAAAGGCGTCGATTTCCCGCCGATCATTCAAGTCCGCGAGACGGCGGTAGAGCGACATGCGCAGATTAAGATCCGGCACGTAGCTCTCAGGAATTAATATCGCGGCTCCTACATTGATTTGCGGCGACCAGATGCCATCTATTTCATCATCTGCGATACCTGTTTTGGCATTGGCGACGGCTTCTTCCAGCATATGCTGGTAAAGTTCCATACCGACCTCTTTGATGTGGCCGGATTGCTCCTGCCCCAGCAAATTTCCGGCGCCGCGAATATCGAGGTCATGACTGGCAAGGGTAAAGCCCGCGCCCAGCGTATCCAGCGTTTGCAGCACTTGAAGACGTTTTTCGGCTTGCTTCGTCGGCAATCTGCGCGGTTCTAGCGTAAGATAAGCATAGGCCCGGGTTTTCGATCGCCCAACCCTTCCGCGAAGCTGATATAATTGCGCAAGGCCAAACATATCGGCCCGATGAATGATCATCGTGTTGGCCGTTGGTATATCCAGCCCGGATTCGACAATTGTGGTAGAAATCAGAACATCGTATTTGCCGTCATAGAAGGCATTCATGATATCTTCAATCTGGGTGGGGGCCATTTGACCGCTTGCCACGGCGCATTTGACTTCCGGCACATGTTCGCGCAAAAGCTCTTCGATATCTTTTAAGTCCGACACCCTTGGGCAAACATAAAAACTTTGCCCGCCCCGATAATATTCTCTGAGCAAAGCTTCCCGGATCACCATACTATCCATGGGCAGGACAAAGGTGCGAATGGCCAGCCGGTCTACAGGCGGCGTGGCAATCAGGCTTAGGCCGCGCATACCGTTCATGGCCAGTTGCAGCGTCCGCGGTATGGGCGTTGCCGTCAAGGTCAGAACATGGACGTCATGCTTCATCTTTTTCAGGCGTTCTTTGTGACCCACGCCAAAATGCTGTTCTTCATCAATGATAATCAGACCAAGATTTTTAAAATTTATGGTTTTACCGAGCAAGGCATGGGTGCCAATGACTATCTCGCAGGTGCCTTGGGCAAGTTCCTCGCGGGTTAATTTCTGATTTTTGGATGTCACCAGTCTGGACAGATGGCCAATTTTGACCGGCAGTCCTTTAAACCGATCCATAAAGGTTTTATAATGCTGGCGGGACAGCAGTGTTGTCGGGGCGATGATGGCCACCTGAAAGCCCTCCATCACCGCGAGGAAAGCTGTTCGCAAAGCTATTTCTGTCTTACCAAAACCCACATCGCCGCAGATAAGCCTGTCCATGGGTTTTCCGCTGGACAGATCGCCAATAACATCCGCAATGGCGCGCAGTTGATCATCGGTTTCGCTATAGGGAAAGCGCGCGCAGAATTCATCATATAATCCTTCCGGCGGTTGAATGACCGCGCCTTTTCGCAAGGCCCGCTGGGCGGCGACTTTTATCAACTCATCGGCCATATCCCGAATGCGCTGTTTTAATTTGGCTTTGCGTCCCTGCCATGCCGCCCCGCCGAGTTTGTCCAGCTGGCCGTCGCTGCCCTCGGCCCCGTACCGGCTGAGAATTTCAATATTTTCCACGGGAACATATAATTTATCGCCGCCGTGATAGGTCAAATGAACGCAGTCATGAGCGGCCCCATTAACGTCAATGGTGATGAGCCGCTCATAACGGCCAATACCATGATCCATATGAACCACAAGATCGCCGGGGGTGAGGGCAGAGGCCTCTTGAATAAAATTCTCCGCCTTGCGGGATTTTCGAACTTTACGAACCAGACGATCTCCCAGAATATCCTGTTCGGCGATGGTCACGAAATCATCTGTCTCAAAACCATGTTCCAGCGGCAGAATAACAAGGCCCAGAATGCCGGCGGGTAATTTTTTGCAATTGGCCCATTTATGTATTATTTGATGGTCGGACATGCCATGTTCATTGAGGAGGGCGGCCAATCTATTTTGCGACCCTGCGCTATAGGAGGCGATAACGATTTGCTTGCCGCTGCTCTGTCTCTCGGTGCAATGGTTGCGCAGCGCATCATAGACATTCAGTGCCTGATTGTTATTTCTCTCTGGGGAAAAATCGCGGCCAACTTTACCGTCGAGCATCATATGATTGACATCTGGCGGGGCGTGAAAACCGGTGAATTGATGGATTTTCCGATCTTCACAATAGTCTTGCCATTGCTGTGAGGTCAGATAGAGCTTTTCGGGCGGCAGCGGTTTATAGGTTGAGAAACTACCGGCGCGTCCTCTTACCGTTTGGTCATAGGCCTCTTTTCGGGTTTGATAATAATCTTTGATGGCGGCCCGGCGATCGGCAAAAGCTTCGCCGGTCAGCGTATCCATGGTCACGGGGCAGTCCGGCAGATAATCAAACAGCGTTTCAAGTTTAAAATGAAAATAGGGCAGCCAATGCTCCATGCCCTGATGCCGGCGGCCTTCCTTAATGGCTTCATACAGCGGGTCTTGGTCAAGAACATTGCCGAATTGCCGTGTATAGGCCCCGCGAAACCGCCGGATGCTCTCTTCATCCAACATAATTTCGCTCATGGGGACGAGGGAAATTTCTTCGATATTATCTGCGGTGCGCTGGCTGACGGGGTCAAACTGCCGCATGCTTTCAATGACATCCCCCCATAGATCAATGCGCACCGGACTGTCATGGCCCGAGGGGAAAATATCGATCAGGCCGCCGCGAAGGGCAAAATCACCATGTTCCATCACCGTGCTCGACCTTGCGTAACCATTGCGGATCAGAAAAGTTGTCAGATGCTCCACGTCAATCTGATCACCAACCATGGCGCAAAATGACAGATTCTTAAGGCTATCCCGTTCGGGTATCATTTGGGCGGCGGCATTGATGGTGGTGATGATCAGTCTTTTTCTGCCGGGCGGCGGCGGAGCGGCTAATTTACTTAAGGTCGTCATGCGCTGGGCACTGATATTCGGATTGGGCGATACGCGGTCATAGGGCAGGCAATCCCAAGCGGGAAATATTAAAATTTCCGTTTTAGGGGAGAAAAAAGCGATGAGATCCGCAAAATTATGCAGGCGCTGATCATCGCGGGCGATATGCAGCATGTCGCCCTCTTTGGTATTATTTAATATCTGGGCAATGAATAAGGCGTCGCGGCCTTCAGGCGCTTGGGCAATGACAAGGGGGACTTCGGCAGATATGAATTGATTTTGTTTATTCACTTGATAATCTTAAGGTAATCAACGGCTTGCAGCATTTCCATAACATCATTTTGCAAATGATCGGGAACCTGTTTATCCTTGGTGATCCAGGCAACAATATTGCCGTCGGATTCCCGCAATAAATTTTCATACCGATCCAGCTGTTCGGAACTCAAGCCGGCTATATGCGTGTCAGCAAAATGACCAAGCAGGATATCGGCCTCTTTGATGCCGCGATGCGCGCTCCTGAATTTCAGGCGTTTTATACGGATATCATGTGATTCATCCGGGTTAATTTCAGGTTCAATAAAGCCGGGGGCATCGAATGAAGGCATGGCTGTTACATTCTATTGTGAGTTAACTCTTTAAGGTATAATGTGCTAGTGATAGGAAAAATAACAACGTGAATCAAATAGAAACGCATGCGACCGGAAATTTTATACCCATTCTTTGCCGATACCGTTAGTCTCCCCGGCGTAGGGGGACGGATTGCGGCCCTGCTTGAAAAAATACTGGGCCGCAAATTGCTGGATATATTCTGGCATTTGCCGGTGGATATTATTGATCGCAGGGCTTGCCCGCCCTTGTCAGAAATTAAATATGATCAGGTTGTCACGGTGAAGGTAACCATTGATAAACATGACGCGCCCCCGCGCGGTTCGCGCCGGCCTTACCGGGTGTGGTGTTATGATGATAGCGGCCGTTTACAATTGATTTTTTTCCATGCCAAGGGCGATTATATTCTGCGGCAATTGCCCGTGGGGGAGGTGCGCCTGATTAGCGGCAAGGTCGAAGTTTTTAACGAACAGCTTCAGATGAGCCATCCTGACTATATGGTTTCACCGGACAAACAAGATGACATTCCGGATGTGGAACCCATCTACCCCTTAACCGCAGGCATCAGCAGCAAAGTCATGACCAAAATTGCGGGGGGAGCCTTGGAAAAATTGGTGCCATTGCCTGAATGGCAGGACGTATCCCTGCGATTGCGCGAAGCTTGGCCCCCATGGATGGAGGCGGTGAAGGCGGCCCATATGCCGCAAAGCCACGGGGACTTACCGATGAATAGCCCGGCCCGCGCGCGGCTCGCTTATGATGAGTTTCTGGCCAATCAGTTGGCTCTTGAAATTATGCGCCGCCAAAATCAAAAGAAAAAGGGGCGTTCTCTGAGGGCCGGGGGGGCATTGAGGGCGAAATTGCTGGAAAATTTACCCTATCAACTGACCAACGCCCAGAACCGTTGCATCGGCGAAATAGAAAAGGATTTGGCGCAGCCCTATGCCATGATGCGCTTGCTGCAAGGCGATGTGGGCAGCGGCAAGACGGTTGTGGCCTTGATGGCCATGCTGATCGCCGTGGAAAATGACGCGCAGGCCGCCATGATTGCACCGACGGAAATTCTGGCGCGGCAACATTATGTCAGTCTGCTCGATATGACGGCGGGCATGGATATTAACATTGCCGTCCTGACGGGCCGCGATAAAGGCCGGGCGCGGCAGAAATTACTGGATGATCTGCAGGCGGGAGAAATTGATATTCTGGTTGGCACTCATGCCTTATTTCAAAAGGATGTGGCCTATCATGATCTGGCTTTTGCGGTGGTTGATGAGCAACATCGTTTTGGCGTTGAACAGCGTATGGCCTTATCTGCCAAGGGGGTTGGGGCTATGGATATGCTGGCCATGACGGCAACGCCAATTCCGCGAACCCTGACCTTAACGGCTTACGGTGATATGGATAGCTCGCGCCTTGATGAAAAACCGCCGGGACGAAAGCCTGTGGATACCAGAATAATCCCCTTAGGCCGCCTTGAAGAAGTGGTTCAGGGGATTAAGCGGGCACTTGTGGGGGGCAACAGGGCTTTTTGGATTTGTCCCCTGGTTGAGGAATCCGAAATTCTGGATCTTGCCGCCGCCGAAGAAAGATACCGTCATCTTGAACAGGTTTTCGGGACAAGGGTCGGGCTGGTTCATGGCAAAATGAAATCAAAGGAAAAAGATGACGTCATGACGCGGTTTGTCGCCGGTGATATTGATATATTGGTGGCCACCACTGTGGTTGAGGTTGGTGTGAATGTGCCAGAAGCCACCATAATGATTATTGAACATGCCGAAAGATTTGGCCTGTCGCAGCTTCATCAGTTGCGGGGCCGGATTGGACGCGGACTGGAAAAATCTACTTGCCTGTTGCTCTACGGGAATTTGAGCGGCGCGGCAGCAAAAGCGCGGCTGGAGATCATGCGGGAAACCGAAGATGGCTTTCGGATTGCCGAAGAGGATTTACGCTTGCGCGGGGCCGGTGAATTGCTCGGCACCCGTCAAAGCGGCATGCCGGATTTTAAAGTGGCAAGCCTCGAAGAAAATGGGCAATTGATTGCCGTTGCGCGGGATGACGCGCGGCTCATCATGGAAAAAGATCCCGAATTAAAAAGCGAACGTGGGCAGGCTTTAAGAATTTTGCTGTATCTTTTTGAGCGGGAGGAAGGCGTTAAATATCTGACATCAGGCTGAGGGTTTATCTTCTTTTATGGGCAGGCGGCTTGGATCCACAAGGCCAGCGGAGATAACATATTTGGCCCCTTCATCCGGGGACATGTCGAGATAGATAACATCTTTTCTGGGGACAAATAACAGAAAACCGGATGTGGGGTTTGGCGTAGTCGGCAGGAAAACATTGACCACATCATCCTGCAGCTTTGCTTGCACTTCGCCGGTATTCTCACTGGAAATAAAGGCGATGGCCCAGATACCTTTGCGCGGATATTCCACCAGCACCACGTCCTGAAAACTGCCGGCATCCTCGGAGATGGCCGTTTCAAAAATCTGCTTCAATGTATTGTAAACACTTCTGACGATTGGCATACGGTTAAGTATTCTTTCGCCAATTCGGATCAGGCTTTTGCCAAGAAAATTTGCCGCGAAAAAGCCGAGGATCGTTAACATGAAAAAGAGGAAAACCAAGCCAATTCCCGGCAATGGGAAAGGCAAATATGTTTCAGGGTTATACGCCGCCGGAATTAAAGGTTTGATATTGCGGTCAATTAAATCAATGAAGGCAAGGGCCAGATAAATCGTGATGCCCACAGGAGATGCCACCACAAGACCGGTCAGGAAATATGTTCTTAAGCGCTGCATTATGGTTTTTTCAGGTTTAACTTTTAAAGGGTCAGTCATATGTTTCAATCTTATAAGTACAATAAGAAAATAGGGGGCCACTATGGCATAAATATGTTTTTTTAAAGTGTTTTTACATACATACGATAATTTTTATAGCGCCTGCAGCCGATGGTTTCCAGCATTTTAGACAGGCGGGTATTTTCCTCCAGAACCCAAGAGAGCTCCGCATGTATGCAGCCGGCCTTTGTCGCATGAATTCGGGATTCTTCAATCAGGGCAAAGGCCATTGCGCCGCCCACGGCAGTATTTTGAAATTCTTTCCGCACGCCCATCAAGGGGACGCGAACTGTTTTATAGGTTGGCCTGATTTTAAGGCGCCATAACAGTTTCAATATGCCAAAGGGAAACAGGCTTCCCTTCATATCGGCGATGATTTCGTTCAGGTTGGGCAGCGTGACCATCATCGCCATGGGCACCCCGTCATATTCCGCGATATAGGCGAAATCCTGACGGATCAGAAGCTTCATATCCTTTACGGTTTTATTAAGCTCGGCTTCGGTAAAGGGCAATGCCATCCAGTTTTCTGACCAGGCATCGTTAAAAATATCGAGAATGGTTTTTAAATCTTCTTCGTAATTCTTCATATTTATGGGCCGCAGTCTGATTTTGCCGTCCCTCATGCTGCGGGTAATCATTTTTTTGATGGTTGGCGGTAGAACATCTTTGTCAAATCTCAGGTAATAGGCCCATAAATCTTTAGCCTTTTCCATGCCGTAACTGGTCATTAAATCCTGATAATAGGGCAGGGCATGGTTCATCATCAAACTTGGCGGGGTATCAAAACCGTCGACAAGCATACCCGCTTCTTCATTGATGGACAGGCTGAAGGGGCCGATCATCTTGTCCCGGCCATTCTGTTTCAACCATTGAGACGCCGTGTCCAGAAGTGCGGTTGCAGCCTGCGCATCATTAATACATTCAAAGAAGCCGAAATGGCCAATTTTTTCATGATGTCGTTGTTCCACCAATTCATCAATCTGCGCGCTGATCCGGCCTATGATCTGTTCCCCTTTACAGGCCAGCCAGAATTTTGCGCGGGCATGCTCAAAATAAGGGTTCTTTGACGGATCCAATGTTTCCATACGTTCTAATATCAGGGGCGCGACCCAATTGGGATCATCTTTATAAAGATCCCAAGGCACTTTGACGAAGCGGTGTAAATCCTGTTTGTTTTTCACCTCTTTTATGGTGATGGCTGATGTCATGTGAGTATCCTTATTCTTCGGTCAGCAAAATAAAGCTAAGCCCCGTGAGGGTAAAAAGCAAGAAGGGCAGCCAAGCCGCAATGATTGGCGGCACAGCGCCGTACTGGCCCAATGCAACAAACAGGTTGTTTATAACGAAATAGCCAAAACCCATGGCACCGGTCAACGCAATCCGGCCAAAAAGATTGCCGCCCCGGTGCAGCCCGAATGCTGCAAGACCCGCCAGCAAGGGCATGAGCAGGGTGCTGAGCGGCGCGACGAATTTCTGATACAGCATGGTTTCAAAACTTGCCGTGTTGTGGCCTTCTTTTTTAAGCTGCGTAATGGCGGTGCGCAGCCGTTGGATGCTTACGCGGTCTGGTTTAAGGGCCAAGGCAATAAAACGTTTCGGAGGAATATCCGTATCCCAGATCAGATTTTCCATGGGGGTGACTTTTAAGGTCTTGATGTCAAATTCCTTGACCTCGAACATTGTCCATTTATCATCGCGAAATACAGCAAAGTCGGCCTTGATCAGGGAGGTGATTCGCTTGTCTTTATCCCGAATATACTGGGTCACCTTATCCAGGAGTAAAATGCTGCCATTGCGGCTGGCACTTTCTGCCTTGACCAAATTATTACCATCCGTGACCCATGTGTCATAAACCGTGTCAGGCGCAGGGGGCAGGTCGGCAGCATATTTATTTTCTTTCCAGTTCTTAAGCTCTGCCTTGGCGTGTACGGCAATTGTTTCCGTAAATACAAAATGTAAACTGGCAATCAATAGAGACATGAGAAGCAGGGGCGTTATTATTCTAAAGGCTGACCAGCCGGATGCCTTCATAATAATAATTTCGCTGTGGATATTCAGGCCTGCGAGGCTGATGATCGCCGCCAAAAGGGCAACGAAGGGCGAAAAGAGCGATAATAATGTTGGGGTTCGAAGAGTTGCATAATGCCATAGATCAGCATTGACCGCACCGTCACCGGCCAATATGTCGTCTGATTCAGACAAAAGGTCGAGCATCTGTAATGTGGCCACCAAGCCGATTAATATGACGATATACCGGCTGATAAAAAGCTTGGCCAGATAAACGTCCATACTGCCGGGGTTGAAAATTCCGCCGAGACGTCCCGAAAATTTGATAAATCGTTCCATATTAACGTACCGTCCGTAATCGTCTGATGATACGGCTTATGGCCTCCACCATAACTTCATAGATAATTTCAATGCGGCGCAGGGGTAATCCGCCTACTTTATAGGTCCCAATATAATATAATCGTGCCGTGAGCAGAATGAAAATTAATGTAGGTAACCAGATCACCAGCCAGGGGGAAACACCCCCCATAGCCGAGAAATTAAGGCCGAATTCCAGAACTTTATGATAAATGAGCAGAATGATCACCCCGACGGTGATGCCAAGCGCACGCCCGGATCTTTTAGCGACCAAGCCCAGAGGAATAGCCAAAAACGGTACAATCAAAATTGAAAGTGCGCGGGCAGTACGTGAATGAATTGTCGCGATTACCGCCGGGTCATCACTCCCCCGCGCCTGCCAAAGCTCTATTATGGTCATTTCCTTTGCCTCTTGCCCCCGGTCACGGAAGGCGGCAAAATTTGGCACATCCATGGGCAAGTCATGCATATCAAAATTAACGATATTAGGTCGGCTCTGGGTTAAATCCAAATCTATGATCGTGCCATTATACACTCTTAAGATCAGAAAGCGTTGATCGAGAGAGACAAAAAAGCTGCCTCTTTCTGCGCTGATGGATTGAATTCGGCCATTCTCTGATTCTTTTTGGGCAAATATATTGATGAGTTCCCGTCCTGAATCACGGGATTCTTCGATGCGGAGCATCAAGCCATCGCCAAGATCTGTAAATTCTCCTGCCTTGATACTGGCCCCTAATGCCCCGCTTCTAACGTCAAAGACCAAACCTTGATAGGCATATCTGCTATAGGGCTGGACAAAGCCGACCACGATGACATTTACGATTAACAGGAATATGGCGATATAGAAAGTGGGTACGGCCAAACGATTAAGGCTCATTCCTGTAGCCATCAATGCGTCAAGTTCGCTGTTCAGCGCGAGCTTTCGTACCGCAAGAAGAACGCCTAAAAACATGGATAACGGCAATACCAGCGTCAGATATTGCGGCATTAGATTGCCTAGCATGCGCCAGACAATATCAATCGGGCCGCCCTGATTAATCACAAAATCAAAAAGGCTGAGCATTTTTTCCAATAAAAGCAACACAGCAGATATGCCTAAAGTTACAAATAAAGGCACAATTGTTGCCTGCAATATATATTTATCAATTTTTTTTAGCATTAAGTCGCTTTTGGTCTGGATTTAGCCTAATTTCAAACTTATAGCTTTTGATCTGTCAAGAATATAGCTAAAAGGAAAAATAATTTTTGCTTAATGACCTGTTTTTATGGTTTTTATAGGGCTAAAATAGAAAAATAACAGTTGGAAGCCGCGTTGGGTATCATTGCCATATTAAGTAGTCCGTCGTCTTTTGCCCATAATGGCGAAATGGCGAAAATTCGCACCGTCATTTCAGAGGGGTCGGGAATTTTCCATTACGAAGTGGAAAAACATAAAGATATTGCCGAAGCCCTTACAAGATTTCAGCAGGCGAATGCCCAGGCCATTGTCATTCTTGGTGACCGGGCGCTGACATCGGCAACTTTTGAGCATATCGTTGAGAAAAATCTGCTCAAAGGGATGGATATTCCTTTGGCGATTTTGCCGGCGGGAGACAATAATATTGTTGCGAAAAATTTTGGAGCAACACGCTCGGAACCTCATTTGGTCTTGAAAAATCTGCTGGAGAACCATCAAAAAGGAAACCTCCCTGTAACAGAAGTCCCACTGATCAAATTGGAAGGCGTCAGGGGCGTTGGCTATCTTTATGGGCTTTTCTTTTGTGCCGGTGAAGTGGTTAAACAAAAAAATCTTTTTAAACGAAAAATATACGGAAAAAGTTTATTTAAAAGCTTTCGTGATTGGCTGAATATATTAAACCTCATTCAATCCGCCTATCGCCGTTCCATGGGGAAAAATAAACTTGAAGAGGTTATTCGCATAAATCGAAATCAGCGCGGCGCCGTTGTCGGGCATTTTTTCATGCTTCTGATCACGACCCTTGATAAATCTTTTTTTGGGGTATCCATCCGCCAAGAGAAAAAGCAGGATAAAGCGCATTTCATTAGTGTGGAAAATACGCCAAAAGCAATTCTGGCAACGGGCAAGATGATGCTTGGCGGCAAATATGATAGTGACCATGTGGGCAACATCATTGCAGAGATTCAGCATGCCAGAATAGTGCTTCAAACACCGTTTGTCCTTGATGGCAGCTATTATGAAACGGATGAGGCAGGCGAATTATTTGTCACCGTGACAAATCGCCTGAGATTTATCAAATTAAGCTAATACGCGCTTGGGCATATCCTGCAGGAGACCAAGTTTAGTACCGACCAGAATGAATTTCTCCAGCATAAAGTCGATCTGCTCAAGACTATGGGCCGCAGAAAGACTACAGCGCATCAGATTTAATTTTTTAGGGGTTGCAGGCGGCAGGGCAAGGTTAACATAAACCCCTTCCTTAATCATTTCTCCCCAAAAAGTAATGGCCGTATTTTGCTCAGCTATAATGATTGCCGCGATTGGGCTTTCGCCTGTGGTGCCCATTTCAAATCCGGCGTGGCTTAACCCATTGTTGAGCCGCCTTGAGTTGCTGAGTAATTTGGCGCGAAGATTGCTGTTGGCAATTAATTCCAGTGCCTTGGTCGCAGAGGCGACAACGGACGGGGGCAGGGACGCCGTAAATATGTAAGGACGGCATACAAGGCGCAGTACTTCGAATTTTGGATTGTTGGAGACGCAATAGCCGCCAATCGTTCCCACAGACTTACTAAAGGTGCCGACGATGAAATCTATTTGATCCTCAACCCCCTGTTCCTGTGCGACGCCGCGTCCGGTTTCGCCGAATACGCCGATTGAGTGGGCTTCGTCAACAAGGACAAACGCATTATGGGCCTTGGATATCCGGGTGAGCTCTTTTAAAGGGGCCTGATCACCAAGCATACTATATACGCCTTCCAAGACGACCAGAATGCCGGCTTGCGAATCATTTTTTCGGATGCGGGCAAGCTTTTTTTCCAGATTATCGGCATCATTATGTTTGAAGCGCACAACAGTGGCATTGCCCATGGCGCAGCCATCATAGATACTGGCGTGGCTGTCCGCATCAATAACGACATAATCTTTTGGCCCCGCAAGGGTCGCAATGATGCCAAGATTGGCCTGATAACCCGTTGAAAAAACGATAGCATGCTGCGTATCATAGAATTTTTTAAGGGTATCCTCCAATTTTTTATGGCTATTATACGTCCCATTCAGCATGCGAGACCCCGTCGTGCCGGTGCCTAAAGTAAGCAGGGCCTCTTGGGCGGCATCCATACATTCCTTATTAAACGTCATGCCCATATAATTATTGGTGCCGGCAAGGATGGTTTTCCGGCCATTGATAATGGCGGTTGTTGGTGATAATACCTGTTCCATGCTTACGGTAAAGGGATTTGCCGCGCCCTTTGGAAGGCTGTTATAGTCATTCAGTATCGGGTCAAATTTTTCAAAAAGATCAAATGTCATTGTTCACTCAATAATTGTTTTACGGTTTCGGCAAACTGGCCAACTGTTTCCAGGTCGGGAAGCATGTTGAGAGGAACGGTAATATCAAATTCATCTTCAATTTCAGACAAGATATCCATCACGTTCAGGGAATCAAGCTCCAGGTCAACGCTGAATAAGCTGTCTTTGGTAATGGGGATGTTTTTTTTGTTAAAAGGGGCAATGATCTTGCAAATTTGCTCAAAAATTTCGTCAACAGTTTGTGTCATATACATTTCCATCCGGAATAATCTTTGAAATTACATCCTGATTATAGGTGAATTTCACATCAAATTATTGTCTTTATACCATTTCAGGGTTTTTTTGAACCCTTGTTTTAAACTGGTCTCTGGTTTCCAATTTGTCAGTCTCATAACATGTGGCCCATGACATATCCAGTCCGAGTGACATAATTCGTTAACTTTTTCAGGTGTGATCATGGGAATATAGCCGAATAATGTCGAAAATAAGACATTAATATGGCCAAAAGCCTTTAATATAAATCGGGGCATAACGACATTAAGAACACTTGTATTTAGTATATTAGCCGCCGTTTCATACATCTCCTGATTGGCGTAACCGTCTTTTTTTCCATCATCTACGTCAAGGATTTGGCCATAGCAGGCTTGATTATTGGTGACAGCAATCAAGGCGCGGGCCAAGTCCGGCGCATAAATCCAGGAGGCTCTGTTGTCAGACCCACCGGGCAAAATGGTAATTCTATAAGAAACGGCCTTAAATATTTTAAGTGTCTCCTTGTCCTCTGGCCCATAAATTCCGGGGGGGCGAAGGATCGTCCAGTCTATATTTCCCGCCTTTTCGGTCAATATTTCTTCGCCTCTGCGTTTGCTCTGTGCATAGGCGGATAAATTTCTCTCCCGCGCGGCCAGTGATGACAATAAAATAAAATGAGGTTTTATGGGGGACTGATGAATGACATCCACCAGTGTTTTAACGGCGCAACTATTGACATGGTTAAAGTCATCTTTGGATTTGGCTTTAACCAGACCGGCCAGATGATAAACAACATCGGCATTCTTGACGAGTTCCATCAAGGCCTGCCGATTATCAAGATCACCGGATATCCAGTTTATTTTTTCTTTTTCTGGCTGGGGCCTGCGGGTCAGGGCATTGACCTGAAACCCTTGGGCGATGAGTTCACATATTAAATGCTTCCCAACAAAACCTGTGGCCCCTGTAACTGCTGCAATTTTTGTCATAATCAAAAACGGTAATCCCTTTTGATTTAAGAGATTACCGCCATAAGTGTTTGTTCGTCAATAAGTTCTGACCCTAGGTGGTTTTAAGAGAATAGTTGGCCGTCAAGATATTGCTGGCGGGCTTTCACACGGCTTAATTTTCCAGATGATGTACGCGGAAGGGAGCGCGGCGGAATTAAGGCAACAATTGGGGAAATGCCAATTAAGGTATGAACAGTTTCCTTGATTTTATTTTCTATTGCGGCGCGTTCGGCCTCATCTCGGGTTCGGCATTGTACAAGAATTGCGGGGGTTTCCTCGTCCTGTTTGCCGGGAATGGAGACGGCGGCGATATCACCTGCGCGCATATCGTCCAATTGCTCTACAGCCCATTCGATGTCTTGGGGCCAATGGTTCTTGCCATTGATAATAATCAAATCCTTGATCCGGCCAATGATATAGAGGGATCCTTCTTTCATGTAGCCCATATCGCCGGTATCGAGCCAACCATCCTCGGACAGGCACATATCCGTGGCCTCTTGATCCTGAAAATATCCAACCATAACACTGGTTCCGCGAACGCAGACCCGGCCAATTTGATATTCCCCGAGGTCAATATTATTATCATCCCGAATTTCCAGTTCATATTCAGGAATAGGCACGCCGCAGTTCACAACCCTGCGATAATTGGCACCGCTGCCGTTTACCTTGAGCTCTTTCAGGCATTTTTCTTCGCCGGTTAATACTTTTTCATCCACCAGGTCAATTTCAAAACCAGTATTCAACGGGGCGAAGCTAACGGCAAGCGTACATTCCGCAAGGCCATAGCTCGGCAGGAAAGTCGTGCTTCTGAAACCAACATCTTTGAAAGTTTCCTGAAATTGTGTCAAGACATCGGCTCGGATCATATCACCGCCAATTCCTGCCACGCGCCAGCTTGACAAATCCAGTTCGGCTATGGTGGTGGGGCTTACGCGGCGGGCGCAAATATCATAGCCGAAAGTCGGACTATAGGCGAGGGTGCCTTTGTTCCGTGAAATCAGTTTGAGCCACTGTAATGGGCGGCGGGCAAAAGCCTCGGTCGCTAAATAATCTGTTGTGACCTGATTGGCAATGGGGGACAGCAATGTGCCGACCAGCCCCATATCATGATAAAAGGGCAACCAGGATACAACCCGATCATTTTCGTTCAGATCCATACCAGCATAGCCAATACCATAACTGTTTGCCATTAATGATTTATGGGTCACGGAAACGCCGTGAGGGAAACGTGTGCTGCCGGATGAATATTGCAAATAGGCCAGATCTTCTGGTTTTGCGACATGCAGCGGTATAAACTTAATGTCTTTTGCAGAGGATTGTTCTTCAAATGTGGTTGAGGTTCCGACGAACTTCATTTTCAGGCCCGAGGTGGCTTCATCCAGTAAAGGCAACATATAGGATGCAGATATGGCCACCGATGCGCCGCAGCTTTTCATTTGTTGGTTAAGCTGGCTGGTATATCCCTCGCGGCCCCCGAATGATGTGGGCAAAGGCAACGGAACCGGTAACAATCCGGCATATTGGCAGCCGATAAAATAACAGACAAACTCATCACTTGTTTCGGCGATTAAAGCAACGCGGGAGCCTTTTTTAATGTCGAAATGGATGAAGCGCCGGCCAATTTCCTGAGCTTTTTTACAGATTTCGGAAAAAGTGATGCTGGTTTCAAGTTCGCCCCTGGGGGAATAAAAATTCAAACCTCGAATACCACCTGCGGCATATTCAATAGCTTCCAAAAGGGTGCCGAAATCAGCAAACCTGCGGGGAAGAGTAGGGTCTTGTGTTGGTAAAACTTTGCGCATATATGTTTAAAATCACTCACATTGTAATGTGGATAGGTTCACCACTTCATCAGGTACAAACCATATCAGCTTGTCTCCCTATTACAGTTCTTTCATCTTCGATACATTTTGTCTGGCTGTATCGCAAGGGTTTTATTTCAAATTTAGCTAGGTCACATAATTTTTTTACGGCTATTTTATAGGGTGTTGTATCACTTTCCAACTTATTTTTTAAATCTTATTCTGTTGAGCTATTTGGTCAGGTATTTTAGCGGGGTATTTTTAATGTGTTTTTTTCAGCAAGAAAAATGCCTGTGAAAATAAATAATACGGATATGACATAGGTGATTTTCAAGGGTTCATCCAGCCAAATATATCCCGATGATATGCCGACAAGCGGCAGCATGTACGTGCTATGAGAAACGAAAGTCGCGCCGGCTAAATGGGTCAGATGAAACAACACAAGGGCTGCAATCCCTGTAGAGAATATCCCCAGCGCGAATAAGGCATATAGGGCGGAAGAGGTTGGTGAAATCGTCCAGGGTTCTTCGAAAAAAAGCGCAAGGGGAATGGTAATAAGAGACGAGGAAATCAACATGGCAGAAGATGTGCTGAGCGGATTTTTATTCTTAAGCCCCCTGATCAATACGCCTGACAGGGCATAAAAAAATGATGTGAGCAACAGGGCAAACAAGGCAAGATACAAATTCACTGAGCTATCCAATCCGGATATTGTCCCGTAAAAAAGGCTGCTCACACCGATGATGCCGAAAATAATGCCCACCAGCTTGTTCGCCTTGAATTTTTCGTCATTGGTCAAATAATGGGCGAGAAGAATGGTAAAGAGCGGCAAGAGTGACATACATATGGCGGCAAGGGAACTTTGAACATATTGCAGCCCCCAACTCATCAGGAAAAAGGGGATCACGGCACCGGCAAGGCCTATTATCGTGCAATGGCCCCAGTCTGAAAGTTTTTCTGGCAACTTTACCCCCATTCTAAGGGCGATAAGGGATATAATTGCTGCTCCAATCACGGTGCGTCCGGCAGAAATGGTCAATGGCGGTATGCTCTCCAGCGCAATTTTCACAAACATATAGGCCGTCCCCCATAAGAGGGCGAGAAGGATTAGATAAATAAAGTGACTTGGGGCTCTGTTTTCGGTCATGCTACTCTGATACTATCTTATAGTTATGAATAATGAAAAACGAAAAAAACGGTTGTTGACGCGTGAATATCTCCTTCGGGCAACTTATAACTACCTGCAGAGATTTGCAACTACGGAGAAAAATCTGCGGCTTGTTCTGGATCGAAAAGTTCGCCGGCGGTTACCTGAGCTTGATTCAGAAGATTTATATGTTCAGGCAAAAATCTGGATTGATGAAATTGTTCAAAAGACTGTCGACCAGAAATTTGTTAATGATCGCATATTTGCCGAGGGAAGGGCCGCTTCGCTGATCAAAAGCGGTCATTCAAAAATGAAGGCCGGCCAGAAATTGCAAGCCAAAGGGGTCGCACCGGATATGGCGGCTGAAGTGATAGAGGAGCTTGCCGAACAATATGAAGACATGGACTTTACGGCGGCGGTGAAATATGTTCGAAAAAGAAGATTTGGCGCGTTTTCTCTGCGCCATGAGGCTACTGACGTTGTTGAAAAAGAATTGGCCAGCATGTGCCGCGCCGGTTTTTCATATGGCACGGCGCTTAAGATATTAAAAATGCCACGTCCAGAATTAGAAGAAATTTTATATGCCGCCCCATGACACAAGATTGAAGGAAAGAACGAGTCAGAAGGAGTGCAGCCTTTAGCGGCGCTTGAGCGTAATCCAAAAAACAGGAGCCCTCGCGACTTAGCGACCGACCGGGAGTGCAGCCTTTAGCGGCGCTTGAGCGTAATTAAAAAACCGGAAGGCGCAGCGCCGACCTAGCGACCAAGCGGGAGTGCAGCCCCTAGCGGCGCTTGAGCGTAATTAAAAAACCGGAAGGCGCTAGCGCCGACCTAGCGACCAAGCGGGAGTGCAGCCCCTAGCGGCGCTTGAGCGTAATTAAAAAACCGGAAGGCGCTAGCGCCGACCTAACGACCAAGCGGGAGTGCAGCCCCTAGCGGCGCTTGAGCGTAATTAAAAAACC